>UMHJ01015102.1_pt1 | contig 22658 bp, 19 predicted proteins | sample 1965511 | NCBI WGS metagenome assembly UMHJ01 (sample SAMEA4836096, study PRJEB28245) | human gut metagenome | biome: gut microbiome; material: fecal sample | place: Denmark | collected 2008
CGCGCTACCGTGCACTCGACGATGACGGAAAGCTTCGCGTCGTTGCCGTGCTTGACGACGGACTTCTTGTCGGTGCGGCCGCGCTTCTTGTCACGCAGTCCCAGCACTATCCGTTCCCGCTTGTCGGCGTCGATGCTTTCTATCTTCGCAAGGCATGGCGTCGTGGGCACACGGGGCTTGAGCTTCTCGGGTGCGCCAAGGCCGTAGCGGCAAAGGAGGGCGCTCCGGGGCTCACCTTCATGACGCCTCCGGGCTCGGCGTTCGACAAGCTTTGCGCGCGGCTCGGCATGACGCACACTCACAATTGCTACTGGTGCAAGTGCGATGAATGATCTCGCGACGAAAGCGGCGGCGCTTGAGGAGTTCGGGCTGGCTCTGCGGAAGACGTATCCGTTCGTTCACATTGAGACGGAGCATCACCTCCACGCTGGCATGTATTCCCGAACAATCTACGTCCCAAAGGGGGCGGCCGTTGTCGGGCTTACCGTGAAGGTCCCTACGCAGTTGATTTGTTGCGGGCACTTCCGCATCACGGACGGCGGCGCGACGAAGGAGTTGCGCGGCGTCCATATCCTCGACGGCATGGCGGGGCGAAGGGCCGCCGTCTACGCCATTGAGAACTCGTCCTTCACCATGTGCTTCGCGACGAATGCGAAGACCGTGGAGGAGGCCGAAAACGAATTTTCTGACGAGCCGGACAGGCTCTTAACTCGAAAGGAGAAACTCTTATGTCAGGAGCTTGGGTAGCAGTTGGCGTAGCCGCGGCCACGGCCGCAACGTCGATGTATTCGGCGAACAAGCAGGACAAGGCGCAGCGTGCGGCCGCGGACAGGCAGGCCAAGTCTGCCGCGGAGGCACAGAAGCAGCAGCAGCAGGAGTTCAACAAGGCCAATCAGAATGAGGTTGACGTGAGCGGCATCATGGGCCAGAACCAACAGGGTTCGGGTGCCGCGACCCTGTTGACGGGCCCTCAGGGTGTCGGCAAGAACAACATGCTTCTCGGCGGCGGCTCTTCTCTTCTCGGAGGCTGACCATGGCGGACAGTCTTCGCAAGCAGTGCGGCAAGCGCTGGGAGGCGCTAAAGTCGGAGCGCTCGTCTTGGATGCCGCACTGGCAGGAAATCTCGGAAGTGCTTCTACCCCGCGCAGGACGCTTCCTTGTATCTGACAACAACAAGGGTGACAAGCGTCATCGAGCCATTCTTGACAACTCGGGAACCCGCGCGCTTCGCACGCTCTCGGGCGGTATGATGGCGGGCATGACGAGTCCGGCTCGCCCGTGGTTCCGCCTCACGACGAAGAATCCGAAGCTCGACGAGAACTACGAAGTCAAGAAGTGGATGACGCAGGTGACGACCCTCATGCAGATGGTCTTCAACCAGTCGAATGTTTACCGTGCGCTCCAGATGGCCTATGAGGAGTTGGGCGCATTTGGCACAACGTCCGTCATCGTGCTTGACGACTATGATTCGATCATCCACTGCATGCCGCTCACGATCGGTGAGTTTGCGCTTGCGACGGGCTCCCGTGGCGACGTGAACACGTGCTACCGAGAGTTCCGCATGACGGTCTCCGCACTCGTCGGAGAGTTTGGCTACGACAAGGTGTCGCCCAACGTCAGACGACTCTACGATCGCGGGAGCTATGACGACTGGATTGAAGTGGTAAACGCCATTGAACCTCGCAACTTCCGCGATCCCGAGAAGCGCGACGCGAAGAACATGCCCTACCGTTCTGTTTACTTTGAGAAGTTCGGGAAAGGCGATTCGATTCTTCGTGAGTCGGGCTTCCGTCAATTCCCTGTGCTTGCCGCGCGATGGAACGTGACAGGCGGAGACATCTACGGCACGGGGCCGGGCATGGAGGCACTTGGCGATCTTCGTCAGTTGCAGCAGCAACAGCTCCACAAGTCCAAGGCTATTGCTCAGCAGGCCGATCCTGCGGTCATCATGTCGGCCGACATGAGAAACCAAGAGGCGAATCTTGTGCCGGGCGGCATTGTGTGGGCAGACAACGTAGCGCAGGTGCAGGGGGTGCGGTCTGCCTACGAGGTCAACCTGCGTCTCGACGCGCTCCTTGCGGACATTCAGGACGTGCGACAGCGCATCGACGAAGCGTTCTACAAGGACATCTTCCTGATGATTACGGGCATGCCGACGACGGCCCGTGCGACGGCAACTGAGATTGCCGAACGTCATGAAGAGAAGATGCTCATGCTCGGTCCTGTGCTTGAGCGCCTCAATGCGGAGATGAACGACCGATTGATCTCCATGACGTTCGATCGCATGGTGCAGGTCGGCATGCTCCCGCCCGTTCCTCAGGAGCTTCAGAACGTCGACCTCAACGTGGAGTTCGTCTCCATTCTCGCGCAGGCGCAGAGGGCCGTGGCGACGAATGCGGTAGACCGCTTCACGCAGAACCTTGGCATGCTCGTTGCGATCAAGCCTGACCTTGCCGATAAGTTCGACGCAGACTACTGGGCGGACTACTACTCCGACGTGCTCGGGCTTGATCCCCAGCTCATTGTGCCGGGCAAGCAGGTGGCGGTTATTCGCCAACAGCGAGCACAGCAGCAGGCGCAGATGATGCAAATGGAGCAGGCCAAGGAGATGGCGTCGGTCGCGAAGGACTTGGGCTCGGTTCCCGCCTCGCCAATGTCGCCTCTGCAGGGCGATCTTCAGTCGGCTTCCCCTGAGCAGATCATGGGCCAGTTCGCGGGGTATTGATTCGATGGGTGCATGAGAGCAAATTCGCGTGCCAAAGTTGCCGCAAAGAAGGAGGTCGCTTGTGGCTGAAATCCAAAAGCCTTATGAAGCGTCGGATGACTTCGAGTCCGACTTTAAGTGGCTCATGCGGGATGTCCGCGGGCGCCGCTTGATGCACTGGCTTCTCACGAAGTCGGGCGTTTTCCGAACGACCTTCGAGGAGACGCCGATGCGCGCGTCTTACATGCCGATTGCCATGGCGCATGCCGAAGGTCGAAAGGACATCGGCTACCGCCTGATGGCGCAGATTGATCGGGTTTGCCCCGACCAGTATCCGAAGATGATGAAGGAGAACAAGAATGGCTGAAGACGGAACCCCCGTTGAACCTGTCAAACCGACTGATCCGGCCGAACCCGCAACGCCCGCAGGTGGCGAGGGAAACCCTACCGATCCGGCACCGGCGGCTACAGAGCCGGCAACGGGCGCTACCGAGCCGCAGGAAGGAATGCCGTCCCTGCTGGACGACGGAAAGAACGAGGGCAAAGGTGAGTCGGAGGCCGCTCCGACGGCACCTGAGGCCTACGAGCCGTTCGACATTGACGGTCAGCAATTCTCCGAAGAGCAGGTGCAGGGCTTTGCCGCTACGGCGCGCGAACTTGACCTCTCTCAGGAAAACGCTCAGAAGATGTTCGCGGCGATGGTTCCGACCGCACGTGAATACCTGATGAAAGACCTAGTGGCGAAGTCCAAGGAGTGGGCTTCCCTCTCGGCGAAAGACCCCGAAATCGGCGGCGCGGATTTCGAGGCTAAACGCGGCATCGCGAGTCAAGCATACAAGTACTACGCGACTCCCGAACTTCGCGCTATTTTGAACGGATCCGGCCTAGGGGCTCATCCCGAAGTGGTCCGTCTGTTTTATCGCATCGGCAAGACCATGCAGCAGGACACCGGCGTGACGGGCAGTGCCTCCGCACCCGCGGGCGTACGCCGCCGCTACCCGAAGTCCAACATGATTGTCGATGAATAAGGAGTAAGGAAATGGCTACGACTACCAAGCCGAATCGCAATCCGACGCTCGCCGACATGATGGGTCGCTTGGATCCGGACGGTCAGCTTGCAGACATCGTTGAGGTTCTCAACGAAACCAACGAAATGATGGACGACATCACGTGGGTTGAGGCGAACAACAAGTTCTCTCACCGTACGACCGTCCGCACGGGTCTTCCGACCGTCACGTGGCGCAAGCTCAATTACGGCGTGAAGCAGTCCAAGTCCACGGTCGCCCAGATCACGGATACCTGCGGCATGCTTGAAGCCTTCGCTACGGTTGACAAGAAGCTCGCTGAAATCAACGGCATGAAGGAGTCCTGGCGCGCTTCCGAAGAACGTCCGTTCATCGAGGCCATGTCTCAGACGTTCCAGCGTGCTCTCATCTACGGCGACTCCTCGAAGGATCCTGAGCAGATCATGGGCCTTGCTCCGCGCTTCAATACGAAGGATCCGAAGAAGGCTCCGTGCGCCGTTAATGTCATCGACGCTGGTGGCACGGGCAACGACCTTACGTCTATTTGGCTCGTCGGTTGGGGCCCGAACACCGTCCACGGTCTCTTCCCGGAAGGCTCCAAGGCGGGTCTCTCCAAGGAAGACATTGGTGAAGAGGCTGCTCTTGACCCGGATGGCGGCGAGTACCGTGTCCTCAAGACGCACTTCGGTTGGGACGTTGGTCTCTCTGTCCGAGACTGGCGCTATGTCGTTCGTATCGCGAACATCAAGGAAAGCCTTCTCAAGTCCGTTCCGCCGGATGAGAACAGCGCTGCTGGCCACAACCTTTACGAACTTCTCGTGAAGGCCGTCGCCAAGGTTCCGTCTCTCGCGGGCGCCCGCTTTGCCTTCTACACGAACCGCACGGTTGAGACCTATCTGCGCCTCCAGCAGGCCAACTCCCGCAACGTCCAGTTGAGCCTGTCCGAAGTGGGCGGTCATAAGGTGCTCAGCTTCGACGGCATCCCGTTCCGTCGCGTTGACGTGCTGGAGTTCAAGGAAGCTCAGGTCAAGTAAGGAGAAGACAATGATTGTTGACTATCTGATGATGTTCACGAAGGATGAAGGTCAGGCGCTCTCTGCCGCGGCCACCTCCGACTTCCGTCTTGACTTTGGTCAGGCCAAGCCGACCACGGGCTATGCCTACGGCGATCTCGTGGCCGTCTTCACGGTGAAGGCTGACGTGACGGGCAACCTCACGATCTCGCTTCAGGACTCCGACGAGGAGACCACGGGCTTTGCCGATGTCGGCACCGCCGCTACTCTCAGCGCTCCGAAGGCAGGTACTCAGGTCGTTATTCCGATCCCGTACCACCACAAGCGCTACATGGTCGCCAAGTTCGGCGGCACGCCGACGGCGGGTACGGTTCACGGCTTCATCACGTCCGGCTTCCAGGACAACCCGGGCTTTGAACAGGCCCCGTCCATCAAGACGGCTTGATCCTCTCGATTAGGGTGATGATGGCGAAGGGGTGCTTCGGCGCCTCTTTTTGCAGGGGGTTCTCATGGCGAGTGCTGTGGAGATTTGTAATTTGGCGATGTCGTTTCTCGGTGACTCGGGTAGCATTGCGACGATCGATCCGCCCGACAATTCGACGGCGTCCAAGATGTGCGCGATCTACTACCCGATCGCCAAGTCCGCGATGCTTGAGATGCACGACTGGTCCTTTGCGACGAAGCGGCAGCTCCTCGCCAAGCTGAGTGCGGAGGAACCGGCGGGATGGCGCGGAATTTTTGCAGTTCCGTCCGACTGCATGCGCATCATCCGAGTGCGCCCGAACGCTCGGCAGGAGATGCCGAGCTGGTGGACGGACAAAGCCTCGTGGTTCATGGAGCCCAATGACGTGAACTTTGAAGTGATGAGCGGAAAGCTCTACACGAACGCGGAAGATCCCGTGGCGACGTACATTACGTCGGAAGTGTCGGAAGGCTACTTCTCGCCGACCTTCGTGACGGCGTTTGCATACTACCTCGCGATGGAGATCGCGGGTTCTCGCGTGAAGGGTGAGGAAGGGCAGAAGCTCTCGTCCATGCTTTCGAAGCAGTTCCAAGTGGCGCTTTCCACGGCAAAGACTCGTGACGCGAATCAGCAGCGCAAGCAGGTCTCCTTCACGCCGTCATGGATTATGAGGAGGTAGTCATGGGCATTCGCAAGGTTCAAACGTCCTTCTCTGCGGGCGAGCTTTCGCCGTCGATGTACGGGCGCTTTGATGACCAGAAATACCAGCAAGGCTTGGCGAAGTGCCGCAACTTCATCGTGCTTCCGCAAGGTCCTGCGACGATTCGTCCGGGTACGGCTTATGTGAACGCGGCGAAGTATGCGGACAAGAAATGCCGACTGATTCCGTTCACGTTTTCGTCGGATCAAACGCTTGCTATTGAGCTTGGCGACAAGTACGCCCGCTTCCATACACAGGGAAAAACGCTTATAGGCTCAAACGGCCAGCCCTATGAGATTGCGACGCCGTACAGCTCGGACGATGTGTTCGACATCCATTATGTTCAGTCGATGGACGTTATGACGCTCGTGCATCCGAGCTACCCTCCGAAGGAGTTGCGTCGCTATGGGGCGACCGATTGGCGTCTCGTGGACGTGAATTTCGGCGCACCGCTTTTGCCGCCGGGTGCCCCTACGGCCGTGTTCGAAGTAGTAGCGGGCAAGGATCAGACGATTACGGATGAGGAGCGCAATCGCTATACGCTTAAGTACAAGGTGACGGCGCTACGCGAGACGGCTACGGGCAGTCAGGAGGAGAGTCCGGCAAGCGGCATCGGCCAGACAAAGGGGAACTTGTATCTCAACAACGCGACGGTGACGCTATCTTGGGGCTCCGTCTCGGGGGCTGAACGCTACCGTGTGTATAAGAATTACAAGGGGCTGTATTGTTTCATCGGCGAGACGCAGGAGACAACGTTCGTCGACGACAACTACACGCCCGACGAGGGGATCACGCCTCCGATCTACGACGATGCTTTCAAGCAGGCGAGAGGCATCACCTCCGCTCGCATCATCAACGGAGGCTCGGGTTACTTCGGCAGGAGCCGCGTGACGAATGTCTATCACTACGGCAGGTGGCGGCCTGTCCGCGACGATTGGATGAATCTGCAGTTGCCGTTCAGTACGGGTATGGATAGCAACAGTGAGCATGGTGCCTATCAGACCGGGACATTCTCATACCTCGGAATCTTTGACCAAGGGGGTAGCGGCACGGGTGCAATCGGCAGCATGTCGACCCGACCCTATGGCCGATGGGGAACTCAGATATATGACGCAAAGATTCTCGAAGGTGGCTCGGGTTATGTACATCCGGTCATGAAGTTTCAATTCACTTCGGGCATACATAATGTTGTCGTCACTGAAGGGTACCTGGAATGCCGAGCGGAAACCGAGCCGGTTGAAGTTGAAGTCTATGACGCCGGAGGTACGGGTTATGGCGCGGAAGTGCGCGTGAGCATCCAGAACGGAGTCTTTACGGATATTCAAATTCGCAGCCCCGGCTACAACTACACGAACCCACAGCTTCGGATTAAGTCTGCCAACGGAAGTGGGGCAAACATCCAACTGAGTGCCGGTCAGGCTGGCGACTATCCCGGCGCGGTTTGCTACTTTGAACAGCGTCGATGTTTTGCAGGAACGCCGACTCGCCCGCAGATGGTGTGGATGACGCGCTCGGGCACTGAGTCGGACATGAGCTATACGCTCCCGTCTCAGGACGACAATCGCCTTCGTTTCACAATCGCCGCGCAAGAGGCTTCTCGTATTCTGCATCTCACCCCGCTTCAGCAGGTGCTTGCGATGACGAATACTACGGAGTATCGCATTTACGGCGGCGGCTCGACGCCGATGGCGCCGGATGCGATCAAGTCGGAAGTGCAGTCACAGATCGGTGCCTCGAACGTGATGCCGGTTGTAGTGAATTCAACAATCGTTTACGCGGCGGCCCGAGGCGGTCATGTCCGCGAACTAGGGTACAACTGGCAGTCGTCGGGCTACACGACGGGTGATTTGTCAATTCGATCTGCCCACCTGTTTGAGGATGCAGATGTCGTTGACATGGCCTTGGCCAAGTCCCCAGACCCTATTGTTTGGGTCGTTATGTCCGACGGCAGTTTGCTGGGGCTTACGTATTTGCCGGAGCAGGCGATTGGCGGGTGGCACAAGCACACCACGGTTAACGGCACAATCGAGTCGGTAACCGTGGTGCCCGAAGGGGATGAAGACATTGTCTATCTCGTTGTTCTGCGCGAGATCAATGGAAACCGCGTCCGCTACATTGAGCGCATGCATGAAAGAAAGTTCTCGCGACTGTCGGATGCTTGGCACGTGGACTGCGGGGGTGAATACTTAGGAGAGGAGACCACGCGGGTTAACGGCCTCACATGGCTGGAAGGGCAGACGGTGAGCATCTTTGCTGACGGTTGTGTGCTTCCCCAGCAGGTGGTTACAAACGGTATCGTTACCCTAACACAGCCTTCTCGTCACGTTATTGTCGGCCTGCCTATTACGGCGGACTTACAGACGTTACCTGTTGCGGTTCAGCTTCAAGACGGCTCCTACGGCATGGGGCACATGAAGAACGTCAACGATGTCTATCTGCGGGTTCACAGGTCGTCAGGTGTCTTCGTCGGCCCCGACTTCGATAACCTTGTGGAGTACAAGCAGCGAACGACCGAGTTCTACGGCTCGCCTCCCGAGTTGATGAGCAAGGAGATCGGTCTCGCGGCAATAGCGCAGTGGAACGACTCGGGTCAAATTTGCGTCCGTCAAAAGGATCCTCTGCCTTTGACCGTCGTGAGTCTGTGTTGGGACTTTGCACGCTGATGGGTGCATGAGGCCGACGCTACTCGATAACCTAGCCCTCAACTATGAGGGCTTTTTTCTTATGGCGCAACTTTCACCGCAATCGTTCGGTCTCAGCAGCTGGCTAGGCAGTAATTACGGGGCGAATGCTCTTGGCCAGCAGAACCTTGTTCCGTCCAATGGCATCTTCGGCCTCAACACGACCCCTGCGTCGAGTATAGGAGCCGAAACGGGTACAAGCAATTTTCGGCAGGGCCTGGGCGGTGCGTCCGTCGGCTTGGCGATCGGACAGGCTATCGGCGGCATGTACTCCGCATGGAAGGGCGGGAAGACGACCAAGTACGTCATGCAGAAGCAGGCCGAAATTGCCGAGGCAAACAGGCAGATGGCCCAGCTCTCCGCCGAGTCGGCCATGCGTCAGGGCGAAGCACAGGTGGCTCAGCTCACGTATCGCGCGGGGCAGATCAAGGCGAAGCAGAGAACGGCGTTCGCCTCAAACGGTGTCCGCCTCGGGACGGGCTCGACTGCTGAGGTTGCCGCCTCTACCGACATCATGAAGGAAATTGACAAGAGTACTGCCGAGATGAATGCGCTCTCCGCCGCGTGGGGCTACAAGCAGCAGGCCTTGCAGGCAAGCGCGCAAGGCGGCATTTTCTCGGCCACCGCGAGTTATGCCAAAGCTGCCAAGCAGTCCGAGGGCTTTTCCAGCGTGCTCGAAGGCGGCTTCTCTGCGGCCGACCGCTGGTATCGCTACTTTGGAGCATCCTAATGGCACAAGTTCCCAACTACGGCGGGCATCAGGTGATGCCCAGCATTTTCGGCTACAAGCCTGTTTCGACCGACATTCCGCAGGTTCCCGAGCTGGGCATCCAGAAGGCACTCGCGGGTGCATCTAACAAGTTCGATGAGTTGTACTCGAAATTCCTAGCCGAGCAGGACGACGCGCGTGTGACGGAGGCGATCACGGACTTGCGCCGCAAGGCTATTGACATGGAGACAGGCGAAGGCGGCTGGGCGAGTACGCTCGGCGCGAATGCCCTTGAGCCTGACATGGACGGCAAGGGCCTTGTCGAGCGCATGGACGAAGGCCTTCAGGACTACGGCACCAAGATTTCGTCAAGGCTCACGCCTCGTCAGCAGAAGATGTTCGGCGAGAAGGCGCAGGCGATCTATACCGCGTCCTACTCGGGGGTCTCTCAGCACGTCTACCAACAGGCGGTCTTGCAGAAGAAGGCGGTGCATGAAGGTGCCGTTGCGCAGGCCGTGGAGTCGGGAGCAGCGTACGCTTTGAAGCCCGATATGCTTGCGCAGAGTGCATCGACCATCCGTGAGTCCGCGCAGAAGCTTGCCGAGTTCCAAGGCTGGACGCCCGAGAACACGGAGCTCTACGTCAAGAAGCAGCTATCCGGCATGTACATGAATGCCATTGCCGATCGACTTGCAGGCGCAGATCAGAACCCAGTCATGGGCTATCAGGCTTTGGGCATCCTGAAAGCGCATTCGAAGGACATGCTCGCGTCTGATGTTGCCAAGGCCCGACAGCAAATCAACCCCATCGTGCAGGCGCACGAGGACCGCTTGAAGGTGGAGCACTATGCCGCAGGTTTGGCCGCGGACGGTTCCGTTCTGAGCGGCGGCTTGTCGCTTGCCGTGAAGCGCGGGGTCGTCTCGCAAGATTTTGTGCAGACTGCCCGAGGGTTCGAGGCGATCATATCTGTTGAGTCCCAAGGCGGGCGTCAGTCCGTCACCACGAAGGAAGGCTCTGTTGACGCATGGAAGCACGGCGCTTCTCAGCTCACGGTTGAGCAGGGCATGGAGGCCGCCAAGGCGGCTAAGCAGCCCTGGGACGTAAAGGCCTTCAAGACCGACCGAAACTACAACCAGATGCTCGGCCTCGCCCGTTATAGCGGCATGCTTACGGAGTTTGCCGACGAGCAGATGGCTATGGCGGCCTATATCACTGACAAGGAGACTGTGCGCAACGCGGAGAAGCAGGCGGCAGAGAAGGGAGGCGTGTGGACGGACTATCTGCCCGAGAAAGCGCAGTCCACGCTCCAGAGCGCCGTGGCCAACATGCGCAAGCAGAGGGCGGTGGTGGACTCTGCCACCGGAAAGACGGTTGCCGGGTTCGATCCGAAGTATGCCGCGGCGGCGAAACAGTGGCCGACTGCTGATCAGATCCGAGAAGACTTGAAGCGAACGGATGCGCGTGCGGCTTCCGATCCGATCTACTGTGATGAGCTCGTGACGAAGGCTCTGACGCTCGTCAATGAAAAGAAGCAGTCTTACGTTCAGGAGCAAAACAACGTCAAGGCGCAGATTTCCAACATCCTCTTTCAGACGCACGGGAATCTCGACGCTGTGCCGCAGGCCTTGTTCCAACGGCTCGACGTGAACGAACATGCCGCCGTGATGAAGATCGCCAAACATTACCAGAGCGATACGTTTGCATCAAATCCGTTTACGCTCGGCAAGCTGAGTGACGACGACTTCTTGTCGGCGCTGCCTGAGAGCGAGTTGACGCTTTACCTTAATGATCTCAACGGCACGGATCGACAACGCCTGACGGCTCGATGGGCAATGCTCAAGCAGAAGCAGGTCGCGGCGAACGATGAACGTGCAGGCGAGATTCGTAAGGCTCAGGTCGGCGAGGTCTTGAGCGATTACGTGGTTGATAGCGGAACGATCAAGAACGTGTTGAGACAGAACCCGACGCTCGACAAGATGTTCAAGGATTATCCGGAATCGGCGGGCATTGTGCTTTCTGCCGTGCAGAAGGAGCTCAGCCTGACGGGGCAGCTGGCGGGCAAGAAGCTCAACGAGGTTGAGATCCGCAACGCTATTTGGACGGCGACGCGCGAGAGCGTGTCTGTCTCGGGTCTCTTCGGGAGTACGAGCAAGCCTGCAATTCTCCTCACTGTGGAGGACCTTCCAAACCAAGGTTCGACGGATGCGATTCGTATCCTGAAGTCGGTGGCCAAGGAGCAGCTTCGAGAGATGGGGCAGGATCGCGAGCCGTCGGAGGTTGAGATGCAGGACTGCCTGACCAAGATTATGTTGGGCGGCAAGAACCTGCGTCTCGTCATTCCGCCCGACGTGGCCTTCGACAACCCGCTCATGGACAAGATCAAGTCAGCATGGTCCGCCCGGCATGGCGGACGCGAGATGCCGAAGAACGAGCAGATTCGCTATTACCTCATTGCCCGTGCGCAGGGTGAGTTTGCTAAGCCGAGCGAGAGACGTAGAGCCCTCGACGGCCAAACCCTTTACATGGAATAAACGATGGACTACGTGGAACGAATGCTCGCACAGGACGGTGCGGCGCAGGCAGAGGCCGACTACACTCAGGCGCTCATGGATACGGAAACGCCCGAGCAGGCGGCGGTTCGACTTCGCAAGGCGCGCATGTTCGACATGACGCCGGAGGAGACGCCCTCGCTCACGCCTCAGGAGGAGGCCGTTGCAAAGGCTCAGGCGGTCAACTGGGCGGCTCTCTACGAGGAGGCGCCGACGCTCATCGAGCGGCTGTCGGAGCCTGCCTTTGCCAACCTTGTGAAGGACGACATTTCTACCATGGGCCTTCGCGAGAAGCTTATCTGGAAACTGGCACCGGAGACGGGAGAGAAGGACTCCGTTTGGGGAACGTTGCGCAATGCAATCTCCCGCGGTTCCTACCAAGGGGAAGTTAAGTGGCTTGCCGGCCCGGTGGCTGATTCCGAGGCGTACTACAAGGAGCTTGACAAGATTGCCGAAATCGAGGCCGAGATTGCCGCGGGGAAGGACGTGTCCGAGCGCTTTGCTACGGCTGAGGACGATACGGGCCAGGTCGGTCTTGCCGCTTTCCTCGCGGGCAAGGAGGGCATGAAGGATCGTCTGAGGAAGCAGATCAAGCTTGCGAGCAGGGATATCGAACGTCTCAACCGTTACGCTTCCTACTTCCCCGGCTCGAAGGCGGCCGCCGAGATGATGGAGCAGGACTCCTTCAGCGGGGCGATGGAAGCCTTCATGAAGGATCCGCTCACGATTCTTGCTGACTTGGGCGGCAGTTCCCTGATGCAGAACGCTCCGTCGCTGCTTGCGCTTTCCCTTCTTGGCGGCGGCGGCATTGGCGCGCAGATGTTGGGCACGCTTGGCATGTCTTACGTAACGGACAAAAACTCGGGCGTGATGGCAAACCTCGCCGAGGAGGGCATTGACCTCTTGGACGCGAAGTCGATCGCGTCGGCTTATCTTGATCCGACGAAACGCGACATGCTCAAGAACGCCATTGACCGTGCAGAGAAGCACGCCATGGGCACGGCTCTTTTCGATGCGGCCTCCATCGGCATGGCCAATGTACTGGCGGTGCCGAAGTCCGCGCTTCGACAGGTTCTCAACACGGCGTACAAGCGAGAGTTCGCCAACATGGCCGTACAGACGCCAATCCAAGGGGCGATGGGCGGTGCGGGTGAAGCACTTGGTCAGTACCTCTCTGACGGCGAGATCACTTCGTGGGCGGACATCGTGGCCGAAATCGTGGGCGAGCAATTCACCGCCCCGATGGAGGTCGCCATGACAGGCCTCAAGGCGCGTGCGCAGGTCGACGCGGAAGAGGCCCGTGCGAGGCAGAATGCCGCGCTGATGGCCGAGCTTAGCAAGGTTGAGTCGAACGTCGACCAGCTTGACCCCGAGACTGCCGCCGCTTACGAGCAGGAAGTGGCGCGACGTGCGGGCGTCGACACTGTTGAATTTGATGCAGTCTCCTTCCACCAGAAGGGGTTCGATACGAAGTTCTCGTCTATCCCTGAAGTGGCCGAGCAGATGCCGAAGGTTCTTGCCGAAGGCGGTACGATCAAGGTGCCGATCGGCAAGGCGAAGGAGATGGTGAAGCAGGACGAGTCCGTTCTGGAAGTGATGTCCGTTGGCGGCGCGCTGTCCATCGAGGACGCCGTAGCGAAGAAGAGTGCCGTGCAGATTGAAGAGGCGCGCGTTGCCAATAAGGCGTTCCGAGCCGAACTTTCGGAAGTTGGCCGAGTGGTTGGCGAGAGCATCCGTGCGCTCAAGGTGCCGAAGGAGGAGGCGCGCAACCTGCAGGCGCTGATCCAGACGCAGGTGGGCACCATTGCCCGGCAGGTTGGCATGTCACCCAAGGCACTCTGGGAGAAGTATGGTGCCAAGTTCGTCATGGGTAACAGAGAAGCAGGCGTCAACGGACAGTACTTCCCGACGCTTCGCACCGTGGCCCGATGGAATGGTGCAAACCGCTCCACGCTTCTTCACGAAACGGGGCATCTTTTCCTTGACATGCGCACGCAGATCGCGGCGGATGTCTCGAAGAACGCGAACATGCCCGAGGATATGAAAGCGTACGTTCAGTCCGTGAACGATGTTCTTGCATGGCTTGGCGTCAAGGACCTTGCAGCATGGCAGGCGATGAAGCCTGACGACCAGAGGGCGGCGCACGAGAAGTTTGCCCGCACATTCGAAGCGTACATGACAGAGGGCAAGGCGCCGTCGGACGGTTCGAAGCTTACCCGTGCTTTCCGCGAGTACGGCCGTTGGCTGCGGGACATCTACACCGTAGCCGAGAACGTGCCCGGCTCTGCACTCAATGAGGACGTGAAGGAATTGTTCGACGCCATGTTTGTCTCCAAGGAGGACGTGCAGGAGTCGATGGCGCGTCAGGCCGTTATGCCCGTCTTCAAGGACGCGCAGGAGGCAGGCATGACGGAAAGCGAATGGGAGGCATACCAAACCGCACGCGCCGACGTAGGTACGCAGGCTGAAGCCGAGCTTACGGCGCGCAACATCCGCCTGCAGAAGTCCGTGAAGAACATGCGCAATCGCATGCTCAGGGAGCTCAAAGGCGAGCGCGAAGGCCGCGTGGCCGAGATCCGTGCGGAGGTGGAGGCCGAGTACAAGAAGTCGCGCGTCTACAAGGCTTGGAGCGCTATTACAGAAGGCGTGGGCGGTGCAAAGAAAGGCAAGTTCCGCCCGAAGATTTCTTTCGAAACGCTCAAGCGCCTCAAGTACTCCGCCGGCGCAATAAAGAAGCTTCACGAAGCACGATTGGCTTCCCCACAGAGTTATCGCCAGCGCTTTCCGGACGATCTCATGGCCAGTGCATTCGGGTACCCGAACATGAAGGAGCTCATCGACGACCTCCTTGCCAACCTCGATCCTGAAGAGGTCATTGACCGTATGACGATGGAACGTCTCATTGCTGAGACTCCCGAGTTCAAGGACGAGTCGACAGTGCGAGACATGGCGGATGCCGCCACCTTCAACGATGCCAAGATCAAAGTTGTCTCTACTGAACTGTCCGCCATGGAGAAGTCGTTCAACGGTCAGGCACGCACCGAGGCCGCCGCCGTTGACGCCATTGCCTATGCAACCGTGCAGGACATGGAGGTCGGGACGCTTCGCCCGGCTGAGTTCGTCCGTGCGGCCAATCGGGCCGCTCGCAATGCTCGCAAGGCGTGGGCAAAGGGCGCAGTGGCGGAGGCAATCCTCTTCAAGCGTCAGGAGCTCTACCAAGCGGCGCTCGCCAAGCATGCACGAGAAGCGCTCATCAATATTTCGAAGGAAGTGCGCGGCTTCAAGAAGTACAAGGTGCAGACGCACCGCGGCATGGATACGCGGATTCTCGAAGTGCTCCAGCGCGCGTTGGTGAACATGGGCTTCGTGGATGCAAAGTCCGTTCACGTCAATGATCCCGAAGCCTCCTTCAGCGAGAAGGTCAGAGAGCTTGAGAACGAGCTTGAGCATGGGCTTGAAATCACGCCCAGCATGATTCAAGCCATTGCCGCGCGAGATGTAGATAGCCTCAAGACTGTGGGCGGAATGTCTTCCTTCATCGACGCGATCAAGCTTCTTGAGGCGCAGGCCAGACGTGAGAAGCACATCGACACCGTGGAAGGGAAGGAGCAACTTGAAGCTACATGGGCAAAGACGGCAAAGGAAGTCAAGGTTAACGCAATCGAACATGGGCGCGATCCGAAAAAGCGCAAGGAGCTCTTCGGCAAGAAGGCGAAGTTCGCCGACATCTTCTCGCGCTACGGCTTTGTCCATGCGCGTGCTGCCGCGCTTGTCGCTGTTCTCGACGGCAAGTGGGACGGGCTTCTTGCGCGCTTGCTCATCTATCCGTCCGACAAGTGCGGCAACGTAGAGGAGTCGCTCAAGAATGAATATGCCGTGAAGCTCAACGGCATTCTTGCAAAGTTCCGAAACGCCCTAGCTGATCCCACAGAGAAGACGAGCAAGGTTTTCAAGGGGGCGTCCTTTTCGCTTCAAAACGTTTTCGTGCTGCTCTGCAACTACGGCAATGAAGGCAATCGCCAGCGTGCGCTCTCTACCATGGAGTACCACACGGGCTTCAAGTTCTTCGAGGGCTTGGACAAGAGCGCTCCGGATTACGAGCAGAAGCTTGCCGAAGCAAACATGCGGGCCGACCGCATGATGGCCGCCTTTTTCGCCGAATATTTGAGCGACGAGCACTATGAAGCCGCCGAGAAAATCTGGGCGCTCTTTGAAGACATCAAGGAGAAGACCGGCAAGACCTACAAGCACATTGTCGGTCGAGAACCCGACTGGGTTGGCGCGCGTCCTCTCGTGGTGAATACCTCGAAGGGCCAGCGTGTACTCAAGGGCGGTTACTACCCAATCTCCTACGACCGAGAGTCGAGCCTGCAGGGTAAGGAGATCGGCGAAGTGAAGGACATGGAAAGCCTCAAGCCCTTCTTCGGCAAGAGCGGCGTGTCGGACGGCCACACGAAGGCCCGCGTAAGCTTCTTCGACAAGCCGCTTGTCATGACGAGTCGTGCGCTCTTTGAAGGCCTTGATGAGCAGATCCACTACATTGCATGGGCCGAGTTCGTCAACAACGCTCGTAAGCTCCTGAGAAAGGACGGCGGGCTTGCGCAGGCCATTCACGATCATTACGGTGTGCGATACTTCAAGGCGATAGAGCAGTGGCTGCAAGACTGTCGCGACGGCAACCAGAGTCAGTCGCCTACGGATATGATCCCGAACGAGTTGCGCCGCGGTGTCTCGCTCGCTGGCGTAGGCTTGAACTTTGGCACGGCGGCGCTCCAGCTCGTCGGTCTCACGCAGTCTGTTGCCTACCTCGGCCCCAAGTGGACAGGTAGAGGGCTCTCGGAGTTTTTCCGTCTCGGTGCTACGGGAGGTGCGTACAAGGCCGTGGCCGGGATGTCTGAGATGATGCGTAATCGCATGCGCACGCAGTTCCGAGAGCTGACCGAGATCCAGTCGCGCATCGACGGCGGCACGGGCGAGTTAAAGGACAAGATGACGCGTGCGGCCTACATGCCGCTCACCATTATGCAGATGGCGGTTGACCTTCCCACGTGGCTCGGCGCCTACCAGAAGGCTCTCTCGGAAGGGAACACGGAATCGCTTGCGGTCTCCATTGCCGACCGTGCTGTGATGAACTCGCAGGGATCAGGCCGCCCGCAGGACTTGTCTCAGATCGAACGCGGGAGCGCATGGGCGAAACTCTTCACTGTCTTCTACACCTTCTTCAACACGGCGCTTAATCTCGCCGTGGTGAGTGGCAAGACGGAGAAGGGCATGAAACGCGCAGGCACGCTTTTGATGATCCTCGTCATGCAGCCCGTTATAGAAGGGTTCTTGAAGAGCGCTATCGGAAGCGCGCTCGGTGGCGACGATGACGACTGGCTTGAGAAGGCGATTAAGGCATCCGGCACGAATGCGATCTCCTTCAATCTCGGCCTTCTCGTCGGCGTGCGTGAACTGGGCTATCTGACGGACGACTGGGGCTACCAGGGGCCGTCGGGTCTTCGCAAGGTCACAGACTTCGGCAAGGCCTACAACGCAATGGTGCGTTCCATCGAGAACGGCGAGATCACGGAGAAGGATCTCAGGGCGTTCGTGAGCTTCACGGGCACGATGGCACCGTTCCCGGTCACGCCGGTCAACCGTGCGATCTCAGGTGCCAATGCACTCTATGAGGACAAGACGGGCAATCCGCTCGCGCTCATCACCGGGTACTCCGACAAGAAGTAATGGGTGCATGAGAGTAAAGGCGCATGAGAAAGTACGGGCATTGCGAGGATTTTTGCCATGTCAGTACAAAACATCACACGCCGAGCAGGGCCGTACGTGGGCACTGGGCTCGTCTCCGCGTACACCTTCGCGTTCAAGGTTTTTCGATCCGAGGACGTGAAGGTGGTGCGGTCTGCGTCCTCTGATGCGAGCGCGCAGGATGAGACGCTCAAGCTCGGCGCCGACTACACCGTCAAGCTCAACGCCGATCAGGACGAGAAGGCGGGCGGCACCGTCACGCTCACGAGCCCGTTGGCGGAAGGGCTGCGCTTGTCCATTCTGTCTGCGATCACGCCCGATCAGCAGATGGTGCTCACGAACCATGACGGCTTCCTGCCCACGACGCTCAACGACTCTGCGGACAAGGCGATCGCCTTGATCCAAGAGCTGAAGGAAGAGGTAGGCCGTTCTCTGCGCGTTCCGGCGTCCGCCGACAAGACGCCCGAGGACCTGACCGAAGAGCTCCTCGCCGCCCAAGACGACGCTCGACAGTTCGCCGACGCGGCCGAGAAGTCTGCCGAAGAGGCGAAGAAGTCAGAAGAGAAGACGAAGGAGTACGCCGAAGCCGCAACCGCCATCGTGTCGTTCAAGGACGAGATCAAGACCGTGGCCGGCAACATCGTGCCGGTGGTGGCGACGGGTACAGCTATTGAGGACGTGAAGACCGTCGCCGGCATCAAGGATGAAGTCGTCGAGGTTGCCGGCAAGGCCTACGAAGTCTCCAAAGTGGCAGAGAAGATCGAGGATGTCGTGAAGGTATCCGGCGGCATGCCCTACGTTGAGACTGTGGCGACCGACCTTGTTGGCAAGGTAGTAGGCGACGGCGACTGGGACTGCGGCTCCACGACAGATGAGATCGTTGGCGACATCGAAGTGGTCAACGGCAACATCCACACGGTGGCGATCAACATCGAGGACGTGAACAAGGTGGCCGGCGCTATTGATCGCGGCGATCTTGAGACGGCTGTGAATGCCGTTGAGACGACTACCGAAAACGTCCGTCTATCCGAAGCGGCGCAGAAGAGTGCAGAGGCCGCCAAAGCATCCGCGCTCGAGGCGAGGGCCGGCGCTGATGCAAGTAATGCTCTCGCAAAGAAGTGGGCCACGCAGACGACGGCTCCGGTGGAGAGCGAGCTCTATGGTGCGAAGTACTACGCCGAGAAGGCCGCGCAGTCTGAAAGCTCCACCGGAGGGCTCCTACAGGAGGTGAAGGACGCGACTGCGGCGGGTGTGAGGAGCGTCCGGTCGGAGGGCGGCACGCAGGTGACTGCTGTGCAGGACGCGGGCTCCACTGCTGTCAACCAGATCACGCAGGAAGGCTCCTCGCAGAAGTCCACCGTGGCGGCCGAAGGAACCAAGCAGGTCGGCTTGGTGGCGAGTGCGGGCACGACACAGGTTGCCGCCGTCAACGCGGCCGGCGCTACTCAAACGGCCAACGCAAAGGCGCAGGCCGATGCCGCAGCCAAGTCGGCTGCCGCAGCATCGAGCGCGCAGAAGGCGGCCGAGACTGCGAAGGCAGGAGCCGATACAGCCTCGACGACCGCAAAGGCATGGGCAAGCAAGACGGGGGCGGCTGTCGACGGCGGCCTCTACTCAGCGCTCCACTATGCAACGTATGCAGAGACGCAGGCGAAAAAGTCCGAGACCGCGGCAACCACTGCGACGAACAAGGCGATGGAGGCAGGCACGAAGGCCAGTGAGGCCGCAACGTCCGCTCAGGCCGCTGCACAGTCCGCCAAGGTAGCCGCGTTCGCAGTACGCCTGACATCGGCAAACATGAGTGCCAACGGCACGGCCGCGCTCGCCACGCTCACGCCTTCTACCAACGTGAAGGTCGGCGACACGGTGATTGATCCCGAAGGGGAGGTCTTCCAGATCGCGTCGCTCGCGGCAAGCACGTTCACGGTCGGGGCGAGGCTTGCAAACGTCCGGGGCCCGCAGGGGCCGAAGGGCGAAACCGGCGCAGCACTTGCGATCAAGGGCAGCTTTCCGTCCCTCGAAGAGCTGCAGGATCAGCACCCGACCGGAACGCTCGGCGACGCCTACATGGTCGGCTCGCGCCTCTACTCGTGGAGCGGGAGTGCGTGGGTCGACTGCGGCGACATCAAGGGGCCGAAGGGCGATCAGGGCACCCAAGGTGAACGAGGCCCGACGGGGCCCGCTGGCACTACGACGTGGGCGGGCATCACCGGCAAGCCTACGCTGGGTGCACTGTCCGCCAAGGACAAGATAACGATCGCCGACTTTGAGGGCGACATTGATTTAGGGAGCACGACGTAATGGCTACGAAACCGACGCGATTCGCCCAGATGGGCAATACGACAGAGAAAGTCAAGGTCTACACAGGCATTCCGAAACAGCTCGTGGTGGATACGTCCAAGTGGAAGATTCACCTGATGGACGGATCTACGCCCGGAGGCTTTGAGGTGGCTATGGTTGCCGATCTCACCGCGGGCCTCGCACAGAAGGTGGATAGGTCGACCTACACCGCGGGCCTCGCACAGAAGGTTGATACGTCCGAGTTTGAGACTGCTCTCAAGGAATTGATTGTCGAATTCGGCGGGCAGGTTCCCGCATAAGGAGGAAGCGTGAAAACGTTATCTGAAGTGAAGGCCGAGTATCTGAATGAGGCCATGGCCTCGCCTGTGGGCGGCTTTGTGGTGATGGATCGCAATGGCAAAGTGGCGGCGCACTCTAATAGTTCGTTTGTCCATTGCTTCGTTGATCCGCTCGATCTTGAGTGGGCTCGTGCCAATGGGTATGAGTGCAAGGACGAAGAGATTGATGGTCGTGTGCTGACGTGGGTGACTGCGAAGGAACGTCCGGGTGAACTCTTCCGCTCTGCTGATGGCGGTTACTACGCCGCCGCTTCTCTGCCCGAGAATGACGACACGTTTGTCACCGAGCGATATGCAGCCGAAGTTCGAGCCGAGCGCAATGCTCGCCTCTCTGACACGGACGACTACATCAAGATGCAGGACATGACGGTCAAGAAGTCTGCGAAGGCTTCTCGTGAGGCTCTGACTGATGAGGAGCGTGCAGACGTGCTGGCGTATCGTGAGGCTCTTCGTGACCTGCCGACGGTCGCGGGCTTTCCTTTCGTCGAGTATCCGACGATTCCCGCTTGCATCGCATATGAGTGCGGCCAGAAGGCTGATGCTCGTGCCGCGCGGGCAACCATGTACAGGGGGTTCTGATGGCAACTGTGAAGGACTTGCTCAGGGCGGAGACGCTTCGGCTTGGTTCTGTTGCTCCTGTAGCAGGTGGTAATGCGGTCGACCTGATAGGGGTCGCAAAAGCAGGAACGGTTAAGTACGTGCTTCCTGAAACTGGCTACGTTGGCTTGTGTGCTCGTACTCCGCTGAATGTTTGGACGGGGCTTGAATGCAACGGTCTGGCTGCACAGAGTCGAAGCAATGCCGGCGAATCATTCTCGACTTTGTATATCTACGGAAGAAAGGGGGATAGCGTGAACATCACCGTAGAATCTACTGACGCGGTCGGTTGGCTGCGGTTCGTTAAAGCTATCGGGGGGGTTAACTGCCCTACTCTCTCAGCTATTTTCGAGAAAGGAGGTGGTCTATGCCTGCGCTTAAAGACTGCCTCCGAAACTTCGGTAAAGCAAGCAGCAGACTGGCTTTCCCATCTGCACAACGCACCGTCGTCATCGAGACTGTCGGCCCATCGACAGTCGAAGGGACTCACCAATACATCGCGCCCGCAGACGGCTATGTCACCGTATGGGCTGAGGGCTCCGCTAGCGTTACGGTGGAGCTCCGTATCGATTACTCCTTACAGCAGCTTTCATCGAACGCCGCCGCCTCGTGGGGGAAAGCGACGATACCTTGTACCCGTGGCCAGAAGCTTTACTACGCATTTTGGGGGGGCGGGTTCAAGCGAGGGGAGGCCTACTTCGTTCCTTCTCTCGGTAGCCAGTAACAACGCTCGCATGGAGGTAGCGGCATGAGTATCAAGGATCAACTTCGTGCCGCTATCTTGAGCGGTGGTGCAACTGGCGCGTCTCCGAGCGGAGAGGCCGTCTCGATAAACTGCAAGGGCACGAAAGGCGAAAAAGTAGCATGCTATGGGGCGCGGTTGACCAACATAACAGTTGAGATGCTTAAGCTTGTAGGGGGGCTAAAAGCCCTGTGGCACAGCTCTTTTGGAGGGTTGTGCCATGCTTAAGAAACTGCTTAGCTCGTGTCTTGACGCCTATCGCGGATCGCACAAGAGCGTCGTCGCAGGGCGCTATATTGCAACAGATCTCTCCTTCCCGACGGGATATGAGAACGTCAATGCAAATAGTTACGTCCCTCCGAGCGACGGCGTGTTCGTTATTCAGTGTGAACCCGCTGAAGGCTACGCCTACTACAACCTCACGGTTCGACGAGATCAGTTCGACTGTGGGTTCGTTGAGAGCTACGGGCAGATGTGGCCGGTTCTTGAGACTCCTTGCCGAAAGGGCGAAACGATTCACTGGTACACAGGGATTGATGGAGCCGCTCAGAACATTAAGACGCACATCCGCTTTTACCCATACATCGGCTCTTAACGTTTGCTTCGGAGGTGCTTCTTATGAATAAGGATCTCCTCCGAGCATTCGGCAAGGCATCGGCAATGAACGCCTTCCCGTCCAGTCAAAAGATCGATATCCCTGTTGTCGCCGAGCAATGGTGGAACGAGTACGTTGCTCCTGCTGATGGGTTTGTTTTCGTTAGTGGCGAGACTCACGCGGGTGAGGCGGGCGGGGGTGTGGCAGAGGTGTCGTGTACGACTGGCTCTACTTCGGTTCACTCATACGGCATAGCAAAAGTGACGGTCCCCGTAAGAAAAGGAGAAACCGTACAAATAGCGGCGAAGGGTGAACTGGGTGTCTACGCAGGCTTCATTCCTGCGAAGGCGAGCACGTAGCCCATCTACAAACAAATCAACAACGACTCCCTCGGGTGAAAGCTCGGGGGAGCTTTTTGTGTGCGCGTGTGAGTTCTGATGTGCGAGATACTAGAGGCACGGGAGGACTTATGCCTTACAAGGATTTTTCAGAGTTG
>UMHJ01048418.1_pt1 | contig 22240 bp, 25 predicted proteins | sample 1965511 | NCBI WGS metagenome assembly UMHJ01 (sample SAMEA4836096, study PRJEB28245) | human gut metagenome | biome: gut microbiome; material: fecal sample | place: Denmark | collected 2008
GAAAGTGGGTTTATTGATATAAACCTTAAAAGAAGAATTGGTTGCAGAAAACAGGAAAAATGCAGAGTGGGGTAAATAAACAGGAAACAAGCCTTAAATATAATTAAGCAAAATTGACAAAATATAAAAATAGGAGCATGATAAAAATATAAAAAAGCAACAAAGGAGTGAGCCGGATATGACGATCAATCGTGAAACAGCTCTGCACGCCTCCCGGAAGTTTCGCTTAATGCGCACGGGGAATATTGTGACCCTGGTTTCCCTGGCGGTGATCCTCGCAAATGCAATTCTTGCGCTTATGATTGTATGGAGCAATCCATTCGCCTTCTTTGTGACCGGGGGAATGGGACTGATTACGTTCTTTGTGCTGCTGAGCGGGATCGCGGCGGTGGTTGGCGGTATTGTATACCTGGTAGGACTGTATGGGCTGCGAGATGTCCGGCCAGAGTACAAAGATGCTTTTCTTTGTGAAATCGTATTGATTGTGTTGGCAATTATCCAAGCTTTGGTGGGCTCAGGAAGCGTATTAGGACAGATTCTGAGTACCATCAAAACCTTGGGAACTTTGGTGGTACTGTGGCTTGTCATTCTGGGAACCCGACATCTGCTGGAGAATCTGGAGCAAGATGAAATCTTGCGTCGGGGAAAAATCCTTTGGTGGCTGAGTGCTGCATCGACCATAGTGGCATGCGGGTATGCACTGATTCCGACACCCGCAGTCATAGACACGGGAGCAATTATTTTACTGGCAGCTGGCGTAGTGATTTCGGTCTTTTCGCTGGTGGCAGCGGTGTACTATGTGAACTACTTGGGCCGGGTGGCCAATGCATTGGAGGCTCAAACTCTGGAACAGGCAGTGGAAGCACTGGAAGAGGAATAATGTGGTATGCATAGCAGAGGGGCGGCTGGAGTCAGCCGCCCTTTTTGAAGGATGTGAAAAAAAGGGTTGACAAACCAAAAGGCCGTGCATATAATAGCACCAACAAGTAAATCCAATCCAAACCTATGAGAAAGAAGAGTAGCCGGTGCAGCAAACCCAAAGAGAGTCCTGGGTGGTGAGATCAGGGCGGGGCGCGGCCGAGTGAATGGTCTTTCGAGGGCGGCTTGAACGGGCAACCTAGTAGATGCCGACGGGGACCCACCCGTTATCCATCGGGCACGCGTGATGGCGCGTGAAGCGAGCGGACGTGAAAACGTCAATTTGGGTGGTATCGCAGGAGTCAGGCTCTTGTCCCATGTGGGATAAGGGGCTTTTTTTTATACCCGCAGACTCCAAAGCAAGGCCGTTGGCAGCGGCCCCTCCATCGCCCACCCAAACAAATTTCGGCCAAATGGCCAATTATGGAGGTAACATTATGAAAAAGAACAACGTGGTCAAGAAGTTTGCGGCTCTGTCTCTGTCCTGTGCCATGGCATTGTCTCTGGCGGCCTGCTCCGGTGGAAACGCTGGAACGTCCAATTCCTCTGGGTCTGGGAACACCTCTGGCTCCGGAAATGGGGATGGATATAAGATCGCGGTGGTTCGCCAGCTGGACCATGCGTCCATGAATGAGATTCGGGACGCCATTACCGCTGAGCTGGATGCCAAGGAAAAGGAACTGGGCGTGGAGATCGAGTACAAGGACTTCAACGGCAACAATGACCCGTCCACCCTGTCCCAGATCGGAGCCGAAATCATTGCCGGCGGCTATGACGCCATCATTCCTATCGGCACCACAGCGGCACAGCAGATGGTCTCTACCGCCCAGCAGACCCAGACCCCGGTGATTTACGGCACGGTCAGCTACCCCGAGGTAGCCAAACTGACTGGCATTCCCTACGTCACCGGCACCAGTGACGCGCTGAATGTAGAGCTGCTGCTGGATATGATGTTGGCCCAGAATCCCGAGGTCAAGACCGTGGGCCTGCTGTACTCCACCTCTGAGGTAAACAGTGCTCCTGCTATTGAGGACGCCAAGGAATACCTGGACGCCAAGGGTATCTCCTATATTGAAAAGACCGGCAACACCTCTGACGAGATCATCGCCGCGGTCAGCTCCATGCTGGATCAGGTAGACGCAGTCTTTACTCCCACCGACAATGTGGTGCAGGCGGCTGAGCTGGCCATCGCTCCCATGCTGGCTGAGGCGGGGATTCCCCACTATGCGGGCGCTGACTCCTTTGTCCGCAATGGCGCTTTTGCCACCTGCGGCGTGAACTACACCGACCTGGGTACTCAGACCGCTGACCTGGCTCTCCAGGTGCTCCAGACCGGCGAGTTCCCTGACTTCATCACTGTCTCCGGCGACATTATCACCGTGAACACCGATACCGCTAAGACCCTGGGCATCGATTACTCCATGTTCTCTGACATGGGTTCCCAGGTGGTAGAGGTTCAGACCACCCAGGATTAACCTGCAAAGGATGTTACATTTTTATCCGCCATCCCTCCGCTGAAATGCGGAGGGATGGCCTGTCCATTGAGAGGAGCGATTGCTGTGGTTACCGTACTTCAAACCGCACTGGAAGCGGGCTTTGTCTATGCGCCGGTGGCGCTGGCTCTGTTTCTAAGTTTTTCCATTTTAAACATTGCCGATATGACCACAGATGGGGCTTTCGTTCTGGGCAGTGCAGTGTCGGCTATGATGTGCCTGGCAGGTCACCCGATCCTGGCTCTGCCTGCCGGAATGCTGGCCGCGGCGCTGGCCGGATTTGTGACGGCGTTTCTTCAGACAAAGTTGTCTGTTCCATCTATTTTGGCGGGAATTATCACCAATATCGGCTTGTACAGCATAAATCTGATGGTGATGGGAAAGAGCAATCAATCCTTGTTTATGGCTGATACCATCTACACCATGGCCAATGAGGCCGGCTTTGCCGGAAGCTGGTATAAGCTGGCAGTGACAGCGGGAATTGTGATTGTGGTGGCAGTTCTGCTGGTGCTGTTTTTGGGGACCCGACTGGGACTATCCATCCGGGCTACCGGTGACAATGCAGATATGGTGCGGGCTTCCTCCATCAATCCCACTTTTACGATTACCGTCGGCCTGTGCGTAGCCAATGCGCTGACCGGCCTGTCCGGCGCGATGGTGGCTCAGTACAGCACCTTCGCCGATGTGAACAGCGGAACCGGCATGGTGGTGCTGGCTCTGGCCGCCCTGGTTATCGGTGAGACCCTCATCGGAAAGAGCTCTATGGCTCGCGGTGTGGTGGGCGTCATCGCAGGCAGCATCATCTATCGCTGCATCTACGCAGCCGCCCTGCGCTTTAATGTTCCCGCCGACTACATGAAGCTGGTCTCCGCCATCATCGTGGGCGCCGCCATCGCGGCTCCGGCCGTGCGCCGCTGGACTGCATTCCAGATGCAGAAGCGTCGGGCCATTGCTGCAAGAAAGGAGGAGCAGTAACCATGGGTAAGCTGGAGATGAAGAATCTGACCAAGACCTTTAACCCCGGAACCGTCAACGAAAAGACGGCTTTGTCCGGGTTGAGTCTGACGGTAGAAGATGGAGACTTTATTACCATCGTGGGCTCCAACGGTGCAGGAAAATCCACCCTGTTTCACGCCATCGCCGGCGTGTTCTATGTGGATGGCGGCTCCATTGTGCTGGATGGGGAGGATATTACTTACAAGCCGGAGTACCGGCGCAGCCGGGAAATGGGCCGTCTGTTTCAGGACCCCATGCGGGGCACGGCTCCCCACATGACCATTGAGGAGAATTTGGCGCTGGCCTATCTCCGTACCGCCAAGCACCAGAACGCCTTTTTCAGCCGCACCAGCAAGGCGGACCGGGCCTTTTTCCGGGATCAGCTGGCCCGGTTGGACATGGGGCTGGAAGACCGGATGCGCCAGCCGGTGGGGCTGCTCTCCGGTGGACAGCGCCAGGCTCTGACACTGCTGATGTCTACCATGGTGCCGCCCAAGGTGCTGCTTCTGGACGAGCACACCGCCGCTCTGGACCCGGGCACTGCGGAGAAGGTGCTGGAGATCACCAAGCAGGTGGTTCGGGAGAACAAAATCACCACCCTGATGGTGACCCACAACATGCACCAGGCCCTGGAACTGGGCAACCGTACCCTGATGATGGATCAGGGACGGGTGGTGTTTGACGTGGCGGGGGAGGAGCGCAGCACTCTCACCGTGGACGACTTGCTCTCGAAATTCCGCCAGGGAGCGGGAAAAGAGCTGGATAACGACCGAATCCTGCTTTCCTAAGAGAGAATTGCCTGTGGAGGGCGGCTATGCCGCCCTCCACGTTTGTACGAAAAGGAAAAATAATCTTCCAGCCCCTTGCAATCGGAACGGGGCTGTGGTATATTAAGTAAAGAATTATGGTAGTATTGGCTAGAGTGGGGTTTCGGCTCCGCTCTTTTTGATTGACCAAATGGGCTCGACTACCGCCGGCCAGCGGAGCGCCCAGTGCAGTTTGGAGGTTTTTGACATGGCAAAAGTGACCGAGATGGCGGCCCAGCTTGCCCAGCCCTTCGTGGAGGCGGCGGGCTGCTCCCTGTGGGATGTGGAATATGTAAAGGAGGCAGGGGAGTGGTATCTCCGCTTCTATATTGATAAGGATGGGGGCGTGTCCATCAACGACTGCGAGGCGGTCTCCCGCCCCCTGTCCGATGCTCTGGATGAGGCTGACCCCATTGAGGGCAGCTACACCCTGGAGGTGTCCTCCGCCGGAGCGGACCGGGCACTGAAAAAGCCGGAGCACTTCGCCCAGTTCCAGGGCGCTGAGGTGGAGGTCAAGCTCTACCGGGCCCGGGACGGCCGGAAGGACTATGTGGGGCTGCTGGAGTCCTATGAGGACGGAGACGTGACCCTGAATGTGGGCGGCGCGCCCATGAAATTTGAGAAGAAAGAACTGGCGCTGGTACGGCTGTACCCCCGCTTCTGAGAATAGTAGGAGGAGACCGACGTGGCTAAGAGAACAACGAAAAAGGTCAATAGCAACGAGCTGGACGGACAGGAATTTTTTGCCGCCATTGCTCAGATCGAGCAGGAAAAGGGCATCAAGCCCGGTTATATGATGGAGAAGATCACCCAGGCTCTGGTGTCGGCGTACCGCCGGGACCACGAGGGCGTGGGCGATAACCTGATTGTGGACGCCAACCCCGAGACCAACACCGTCCGCATGTTCCTGAAGAAGGATGTAGTAGAGGTCGTGGACAATCCCAACACCGAGATCAGCCTGCAGGAGGCCAAGGCCGCCCTGCCCCGGGCCGAGCTGGGTGACGTGGTGCGCATTGAGGTCAAGCCCAAGAGCTTTGGCCGCATTGCCGCTCAGACTGCCCGCCAGGTCATCATCCAGGGCATCCGCGAGGCCGAGCAGGGCATGGTGTACGACGAGTTCTCCTCCAAGGAGCACGAGCTGCTCACCGGTGTGGTCACCCGTATCGATCCCCGCAACGGGGCGGTCACCCTGCGCATCAGCTCCGGCTCTGAGTTCACCGACGCCTATCTGGGCGCCAACGAGCAGGTCAAGGGTGAGAGCTATGTGGAGGGCCAGCGCCTGAAGGTGTACATGGTGGAGGTGCGCAAGGCCACCAAGGGTCCCCAGGTCATTATCTCCCGCACCCACCCCGGCCTGGTGAAGCGCCTCTTTGAGCTGGAAGTGCCTGAGATCTACGACGGCACCGTGGAGATCCGCTCCATCGCCCGTGAGGCCGGTTCCCGCACCAAGCTGGCGGTCTGGTCTGCCGACCCCAACGTAGATCCCATCGGCGCCTGTGTCGGCCCCCGCGGTCAGCGTGTCAACACCATCGTGGAGGAGCTCAAGGGCGAGAAGATGGACATCATCAAGTACTCCGACGATCCTGCCGAGTACATCGCCGCCGCCCTGTCTCCCGCCGACGTGGTCAGCGTGGAGCCTCTGCCCGACGGCAAGAGCTGCCGCGTGGTAGTGCCCGACGACCAGCTGTCTCTGGCCATCGGCAAGGAGGGCCAGAACGCCCGCCTGGCCGCCAAGCTCACCGGCTGGAAGATCGACATTAAGCCCGCCTCCGCTCCCCTGGAGCCAATCGAGGAGATCCAGCAGGAGGAGCTGGAGGACGACGCTCTGGTGGCTGAGGAGCCTGTGGAGAGCGAGGAAGAGTAATCCATATCAATTTTGTCATGAAAGGGGTGAGATCTGTGCCCAAGAAGATCCCCATGCGCCAGTGTGTTGGCTGCCGGGAGATGAAGCCGAAAAAGGAACTGATCCGGGTGGTCCGTTCTCCGGAGGGGCAGGTGTCCCTGGATTTCCGGGGAAAGCTGCCTGGGCGGGGGGCCTATGTGTGTCCCAATCCCGCCTGTCTGGCCAAGGCCAGAAAGTCCAAGGCGCTGGAGCGGGCCTTTTCTGCCCCCCTTCCTGAGGAAGTATATCAGGCGCTGGAAGAACAGATGAAGGAGGTGCCCCAGGATGCCCAATGATCCCATTCTCCACCTGCTGGGCCTGGCCCGTAAGGCGGGACGGCTGGAGATCGGCGAGGAGCCGGTGGGCGCCGTCTGCCGGGCCCGTCAGGCCCGTCTGGTGCTGCTGGCCAGCGACGCGGCGGCCAACACCAACCGCCGGGCCGCCCACTTTGGCGAGGCAGGCAACGTCCTGTGGCTGGAAGTGCCCTACTCCAAAGCGGAGTTGGGCTTCCACCTGGGCCGCGGCTCCTGCGCCATGCTGGCCATTACCGACGCAGGATTTGCCGCGGCGGTGACGGAGAAGCTGGCCGCCCGGGACCCGGAGCGCTACGGCCCTGCCGCGCAGCAGCTGCGGCAGAAGGCAGACCGGGTGCTTCAGCGGCAGAAGGAGAAGCGCCAGCACGAGAAAAACCTGCAAAACGGAAAGAAAAAGCCCTGGGCGGTACCAAACCCCACCCAGAAGAAAAACGCCGCTCCCAGTGGGCAGCGCAAAGGCAAAGGGGAGTCCTCCGGCGCGCCGGAAACACGTTCTCCCCGGTCCGGAAGCCCGCGCCCGGGCCAGAAGTATCGACCCGGCCCAGGCGGCCGCAAGCTGTCCGGAACATTCCGGCACAAACCCTAAGAAACGAGGTGGCTCCCGAATATGATGATCAAATATCCCATCCACAAGGTGGCCAAGGATTTTAAGAAGGGGTCCAAGGAGCTCCAGTCCAAGGAGGTCATGGACATCCTGACTCAGTATGGGCATCCGCCCAAGAACCACATGCAGCCCCTGACTGACCAGGAGCTGTCCCTGGTGTTTGAATATCTCACCCAGCACAATCAGGTGGACTCCATCCAGTCCATCTATGAGGATGTGTACCACGAGCCCGCCGCCGCCAAGGCGGAGGCCCCCAAGGCCGCCCAGAGCAAGCCTGCCCAGCAGGGTAAGCCCGCCGGACAGCCCAAGCCCGCCCAGCAGCAGAACAAGGGCGGCAATGCCCAGGCCCGGCCCCAGCAGGGCCAGCAGCAGGCGGCCCATAAGCCCCAGGCGCAGCAGAGCCAGCAGACCGTGTCTCAGCCCTCCAGCCGTGTGCCTACCAAAAAGGTGGTGGACACCCGCGGCGGCGGCGCGGTGAACCTGGATAAGTATGACGAGCGTCTGGAGTCCTTTACTGACCAGCGTCAGCAGGATCGGGGCGGTAAGGAGAAGTTCCAGAACCGCAACGCTCAGCGTCAGCGCGGCCGTCAGCAGGGTCCCGGCAACAAGCGTAAGCAGGAGGAGCAGGATCGTCTGCGCCGTCTGCAGCTGGAGATCGCCAAAAAGGCTCCGCTGAAGGTGATGATCCCTGACGAGATCGGCGTGGGCGAGCTGGCCAGCCGCATGAAGAAGACCGGCGCCGAGGTGGTCAAGACCCTGATGAAGATGGGCGTCATGGCCTCCCTCAGCGAGATCATCGACTACGACACCGCCGCTCTGGTTGCTATGGAGCTGGGCTGCAAGGTGGAGAAGGAAGTCGTTGTCACCATCGAGGAGAAGCTCATCGATACCACCGAGGACAAAGAGGAGGATCTGATCCCCCGCGCCCCCGTTGTGGTGGTCATGGGCCACGTCGACCACGGCAAGACCTCTCTGCTGGACTATATCCGCCACGCCAACGTGGTTTCCGGCGAGGCCGGCGGCATTACCCAGCACATCGGCGCCTATCAGGTGGATGTGAATGGCAGCCCCGTTACTTTCCTGGACACCCCCGGCCACGAGGCCTTTACTGCCATGCGTGCCCGCGGCGCCATGGTCACCGACGTAGCCATCCTGGTGGTGGCCGCTGACGACGGCATCATGCCCCAGACCGTGGAGTCCATCAACCACGCCAAGGCCGCCGAGATCCCCGTGATCGTGGCCATCAACAAGATGGATAAACCCACCGCCAACCCCGAGCGCATCAAGCAGCAGCTCACCGAGTACTCCCTGGTGCCCGAGGAGTGGGGCGGCGACACCATTATCTGCCCCATCTCCGCCAAGACCGGCGAGGGCATTGACAACCTGCTGGACATGGTGGTCCTCACCGCTGAGATGCGGGAGCTGAAGGCCAACCCCAACCGCTCCGCCCACGGTGCCGTCATCGAGGCCCGGCTGGACAAGGGCCGCGGCCCTGTGGCCACCCTGCTGGTGCAGAACGGTACCCTGCATCAGGGCGACGTGATCATTGCCGGCACCGCCGTGGGCCGTGTCCGCGCTATGACCAACGACAAGGGCCAGAAGGTTACCGAGGCCGGCCCCTCCGTCCCCGTGGAGATCATCGGTATGGGCGAAGTGCCTGAGGCCGGCGATGACTTCCACGCTGTGGCCGACGAGCGCATGGCCCGGGAGCTGGCCGAGCAGCGCAAGGCAGAGCAGAAGAGCAGCATGAACAGCAACGTGGGCAAGGTCACTCTGGAGGATCTGTTCAGCCAGATCCAGGCCGGTGAGATGAAGAACCTGAACATCATCGTCAAGGCCGACGTGCAGGGCTCCGCCGAGGCGGTGAAGTCCTCCCTGGAGAAGATCTCCAACGAGGAGGTCCGTGTGCGGGTCATCCACTGCGCCGTGGGCGCCATCAACGAGAGCGACGTCATGCTGGCGAGTACCTCCGGGGCCATCATCGTGGGCTTCAACGTCCGCCCCGACGCCAACGCCAAGGACAGCGCCGCCCGGATGAAGGTGGATATGCGAATGTACCGGGTTATCTACGACGCCATCAACGAGATCGAGGCGGCTATGAAGGGCATGCTGGCTCCCAAGTTCAAGGAAGTGGACCTGGGCCGCGCCGAGGTGCGCAACGTGTTCCGCATCACCGGCGTGGGCATGGTGGCCGGCTGCTACGTGCTGGACGGCAAGATGCAGCGTAACGCCCAGATGCGTCTGCTGCGTGACAATATCGTTATCTATGACGGCTCCATTGCCTCCCTGCAGCGCTTCAAGGACAGCGTGAAGGAGGTTGCCGCCGGCTACGAGTGCGGTATCACCTTCGAGAAGTTCCAGGATATCAAGGAAGGCGACATTATCGAGGCCTTTGTGATGGAGCAGATCGAGGTATAATACCGCGCGAGTACCCCGCGCAGCGGGGCGCGCCTTTTGGCGCGTAAAATCGAAGCCGCAGGCTGAGATTTGCGCAGGGCGAATTCACTTCGCCCGAGCATTTGAAATCAAGGGGTCCACGCGGGATGGAACATCCCGTGGGGAAGTGCGGTATCACCTTTGAGAAGTTCCAGGACATCAAGGAAGGCGACATCATCGAGGCCTTCGAGATGGAGCAGATTGAAGTTTAAAAGATAATTTGACCCAACGACAGGGCGGGCGTTTTCGCCCGCCCTGTTTTGACTATAAGGAGGAGTTTTTATGGCTTCCAATCGTATCGGCCGTATCAACGAGGAGATCCAGCGGGAGCTGTCTTCCCTGATCCCCACGGTAAAAGATCCCCGGGTGACCGGGATGATTTCTGTGACGGCGGTGGAGACCACCCCGGATCTGAAATATGCCAAGGTACACATCAGTGTGTTGGACAAGTCCAATGAGGGCCAGGTGCTCAAGGGACTGAAGTCGGCGGGCGGCTATCTGCGCCGGGAGCTGGGCCGCACCCTGAACCTGCGTAACACCCCCCAGCTGTCCTTCGTCCCTGACGATTCCATCGACAAGGGCGCCCACATCCTCAGCATGCTGCGGGACCCCAACGTGGTCAAACCGGTGAATCCCGACAACCACTACGGCGAGGACCAGGAGGACGAGGAATGAGCACGCTGACCTATGAGCAGGCCGCCCAGCGGCTGCTGGAGGGAGACGGCTACTTGATTCTCACCCATGTGCGCCCCGACGGGGACACGGTGGGCTGTGCCGCCGCCCTTTGTACCGCCCTGCGGGAGCAGGGGAAGGAGGCGTATGTCCTGCCCAACCCGGAGCTCACCGCCATCTTTGCCCCCTATCTGGAGGGCCTGCTGGCTCCTGAGGGATACCAGCCTAAGAAGGTGGTCAGCGTAGACATGGCGGCCCGGGGCTTGTTCCCGGAGAATGCCCAGTGCTATCTGGAGAAGGTGGACCTGGCCTTTGACCACCACCCTTCTCAGGAGTTTTTTGCCAAGGAGACCTGTCTGGACGCAGGCCGGGCTGCCTGCGGCGAGCTGATGTACGATGTGATTCGCCAGTGGGGAAGCGTGAGCCAGGCCGTGGCTCTGCCCCTCTACGTGGCGGTGTCCACCGACACCGGCTGCTTTGTCTATTCCAATACCTCTCCGGCGACCCACGCGGTGGCTGCCGCCCTGCTGGAGACGGGAATCGACTTTTATCCCATCAACCGCCGTCATTTCCGTACCCGCTCCCTCAAGCGCCTGAAGCTGGAGGGAATGCTCACTTCCGGTATGGAAGTGTTGGACGAGGGAAAACTGGCCATTGTCACCCTGACCCTGGACATGATTGCCCAGGTGCAGGCCAAGGAGGAGGACCTGGACGACATTTCTGCCTTTGTGGGCGGGGTAGAGGGGGTCCACACCGGGGTTACCATCCGGGAGCTGCGCCCAGGCGTGTGCAAGATCTCTCTGCGCACCGAGCCCGGTGAACTCAATGCCAGTGCGGTGTGTGCCATTCTGGGCGGCGGCGGACATGCTGCCGCGGCCGGAGCCACCGTAGAAGGCGATCCCACCTATACCCGGAAGGTGCTGGTGGAGGCCATCCGCCAGGTACAGAGCCAGGGCAAGTAAAGGGAGGACCCATGCCAAACGGAATCATTGTGATTGATAAACCCCAGGATTGGACGGCGTCGGAGCACGCCCTGTTGGAACGCCCCTTCGCCAAGGCAAAGGGGCTTATCCAGGCGTGCGGCTCCTCCTTTTCGCGTCGCACCCGCTTTGCTGGGCTGCGCCGCGAGGAAAGGGGGGCCTGCTATGCCTAATGGAATTATTGTGATTGATAAGCCACAGGACTGGACATCTATGGATGTGTGCGCCAAGCTGCGGGGCCTGTTCCACGAAAAGCGGATCGGCCACGCCGGGACCCTGGACCCCATGGCTACCGGTGTGCTGCCGGTATTTGTAGGCCGGGCTACCCGGGCAGTGGAGTTTGCCAGCGAGGGGGACAAGGAGTACCTGGCCGGACTGCGGCTGGGCACCGTCACCGATACCCAGGATACCTCCGGCCGGGTGCTGGAGGAGCATCCCGTCTCAGTGACTCGGGAAGAATTGGAGGCGGCGCTGGCCCCCTTCCGGGGCGAAATTCAGCAGCTGCCGCCCATGTACTCCGCCATTAAGGTAAACGGAAAAAAGCTGTATGAATTGGCCCGAAAGGGCCGTGAGGTGGAGCGTAAGCCCCGGGCCATCACCATCCACTCCCTGGAGGTGGAGGGACAGGAGAGCGCCACCGACTTCCTTATCCGGGTGCGCTGCTCCAAGGGGACCTATGTGCGTACTCTGTGCCACGACATTGGCCAGGCCCTGGGCTGCGGAGGAACCATGTACTCCCTGCGGCGGACCATGGCGGCCGGTTTTACCCTGGAGGACGCCCTGCCTCTGGAGCAGGTACTCCAGGCTGAGGATCCCGCGAGCCTGCTGCTGGGGGTGGATGCCTACTTTGCCGGCCGCCCTGTGCTGATCCTGAAACCTGCGGCAGAGAAGAAGGTGCGCAACGGCATGACACTGGTGCTGCCTGATGCGCCCCCTGCCGGGGAGTATCGGGTATACAGTGAGGCAGGAGAGTTTCTGGCTTTGAGTCGGGTCTCCCAAGGAAAGCTCATTACCATCAAGAGCTTTTTCCAGGTTTGAGGGAAATAAGGAGAGGATACTTTTGAGCAATACCAAACGGGTGATCGCCCTGGGTTTTTTTGACGGGGTGCACAAGGGCCACGGAGCCCTGCTGTCCACCGTGACGCGCCGGGCACAGGAACTGGACGCGGCGGCCTGCGCCTTCACCTTTGACCGCAGTCCCACCGCCGCCATCACCGGACAGGTGGTGCCCCTGCTCAGCTCGGTGGAGGACCGTGTGTGGCTGATGCGCAGCTGCTACGGCATCCAGGAGGTCATCGTGTCCAGCTTTGACGGCATGATGCGCATGGATTGGCAGGATTTTATTACAGAATATCTCATCAAGCAGCTGAATGTGGTCCATGTGGTGGCCGGTCACGACTTCCATTTCGGCTATATGGGCAAGGGAAACCCCCAGCGGCTCAAGGAGACCTGCGAGAAGCTGGGCGTGGGCTGCGACATTATCGGCAAGGTGGAGCAGGAGGGCATCACCATTTCCTCCACCTATATCCGTACCCTCATCGCCCAGGGGGAGATGGAGCGGGCCGTGGACTTTTTGGGCCATCCCCATGTGCTTACCAACCGGGTGACTCACGGTAAGAAGATCGGCAGTTCGTCCCTGGGCTTCCCCACGGTGAACCTGCGTATCCCTGCTCCGGTGATCGTTCCCGCCTTTGGCGTCTACGCCACCCGGGTGGTGGTGGATGGAGAGAGCCACATGGCGGTGACCAACGTGGGGGTGCGTCCCACGGTGTCCGATAACGACGGGCGGGTGACGGTGGAAGGGTTTATCCTGGACTTTTCCGGCGACCTGTACGGCAAGGAGCTGCGGATGGAGTTTTACAGCTACCTGCGGGGAGAGAAAAAATTCCCCTCTCTCCAGGCCCTGGCCGAGGAGATCGGACGCAACGCTCAGCAGACCCGGGACTTCTTTGCCGCCCATCCCCAGATGTAAGGAGGGGCTGCCATGCAAGGAGAAACTATGCGCTACAACCGGATGCATCTGTTTTTCTGGCTGTATGCTGCTGTGCTGGCCCTGGCGGCCTTCCTGTTTTCCTCACCGCAGGAGATTTTGACCGGACTGCGCACCATCGTATTGACCGAGGACTCCCTGATCACCGACTATGTGCTGATTGCCGGTCCGGGTGCCGCGCTGATGAATTCCGCCCTGGTCACTGCAATTTCCATCGTACTTTTGAAGCTGTCCCGGGAGCCGTTTAACGGCTTCTCTCTGGTGGTGATCGGGCTGATGTCAGGCTTTTCCCTGTTCGGGAAAAACTGTGTCAATATCTGGCCCATTCTGCTGGGTACCTGGCTATATGCAAAGAGCCGGCAGGAGCACTTTGGCAAGTATATTTCCGTAGGACTGCTGGCCACCGCCCTGGCCCCGGCGGTGAGTTACATCTCCCTGGACAACGGCTGGGGCAACCCGTTGGCAGGACTGATCACCGGCGTGATCATCGGCTTTATCATGCCGCCTCTGTCTGCCTATACATATAAGATCCAAAACGGCATGAACCTGTATAACGTGGGCTTTGCCTGCGGTCTGGTAGCCTTCCTGCTGGTGCCCCTTATCAGCTCTATGGGAGCCACCCCCACCACCCAGTACCACTGGGCAAAAGGGTATGACCTTCCCTTTGGCGCGGCGCTGGGCGTGCTGTGTGTTGTTCTGATCCTGGGCGGGCTCTTTGCATCAGGAAAGCCGGTTTGGGCCGTCTGGGCGGGATACCGCCGTCTGCTGACCACCAGCGGCCGCGCTCCCAGCGACTATCTGCGTATGTTTGGAGCGGGGCCTGTGCTGGTGAATATGGGAGTCAACGGCCTGATCGGCATGGCTTTCGTACTGGGCGGCGGCGGCGAGCTGAACGGCCCCACCGTAGGTGGGATCCTCACCATCATGGGCTTTTCCGCCTTTGGCAAGCACGTGTTCAACATTGTACCCGTCATGGCGGGCGTGTTCCTGGGCAGCCTGGTGATGCACTGGGAACTCAGCAACCCATCCGTGCAGCTGGCCTGCCTGTTCTGCACCACCCTGGCACCCATTTCGGGCTACTTTGGCTGGCCCTATGGTGTTTTGGCTGGGTTTATCCACTCTTCCGTGGTGCTGTACACCGGCAGCCCTGTGGCGGGAATGAACCTGTATAACAACGGTTTTTCCGGTGGCCTGGTGGCCACGGTGCTCTACCCGGTAATCATTGCCGTGTTCCAGCACCGCAAACCCACTCTGGTGGATCAGGACTACTTTGATCCCATGGAGCATGACGAGCCGGTAACGCCTCCGCCTGCCCATCAGATCACAGAGGAAAAAGAGGTATAAAAAATCTGGAGCATTTCCCAGTGGAATGCTCCAGATTTTTTACTGCCATTTTGCCAGAACCCTTTGGACCAGCTCCGGGGAGAGCTGCGGGAAGGGGGTGATGGGAACAGGCTCCAGGTCATAGGGGCCGATGGCCTTCTCAAAGGTCTGCACATCCCGCCAGGCTCCGTCCACATAGCCGGTATTACGGCAGATGCCTGCGTCCTGAAAGCCCATACTGCGGTGGAGCCCCTCACTCTTCTCGTTGGGAACGGTGACGATGCCGTACACCGTGCGCACTCCCTGGATAGCCAACAGCTCCATCAGGGCACCATACAGCTTCCGGCCTACACCGTGGGAGGTGTGGCCCTGGGCCACATAGACGGACAGCTCGGCACCCCACTGATAGGCGGCCCGCTCTTTGAAGCGGTGGGCGTAGGCGTAACCCACGGGAGTGCCATTCTCCTCCCAAACCAAATAGGGGTAGCCTTCCAGTGTATGGGTGATCCGGTCCTGAAACTCCCGGGGCGAGGGGAGCTCGTACTCAAAGGTGATTGGGGTATGAATATACTGCCCATAGATGCCCACCAGCGCGGGGGCATCCATTGGGGTAGCCAGTCGAAGTGCCATAGGGGATCCCTCCTTGTTCCTGGAGAGTATACCACCTTTTTGGTCCGGCGTAAAGGTTCAGCACAGCCCCTCCAGCAGCTTCACGTTGCCCTGGAGCCGCTCGTCCTGGGGCTCCAGAGCGAGAGCAGCACGGGCAGCCTCCAGGGCAAGTTGGAGACGCCCCGTGTGGTAATAGGCCTGGCAGCGCAGGTCGTAGGGCAGAGCCCCCCAGGCCCGGGCCTCGCAGATGTAGGTGCGGGGACGTTCCCCAATGGCCAGAGCTTTTTGGGTAAAGTAGAGTACCCCATCCCACTCCTCCTGGGTGTAGAGAAGCAGGGCCAGCTCCACCAGGGGTTCCCGCAGATGGGGAGCTTCCGCCGCTGCCCGCAGGTACCAGCGAAGCGCCTCCTCGGGCTGCCCCTTGTGCTCATAGGACTGGGCAATAAAACGCATAGAGGCTGCCCGCTCATCGGCCCAGGTGGCGCTGGGCATGGTCAGGTGCTGTGTCAGGGTGCGGATGCAGTCGTCCCATCGGCTGTGGAACAGGTACTCCCGGCCCAGATAGTGGACGCTGCGGTCGTCCTGAGGCGTCTCTGACACCGCCAATTCCAGAAGAGGCAGGTACTGGGCCCGGGATTTTTTCGGGTCGGAGTGGTGGTCCAGCTGGACGCCCTCTGCCGAGACCTTCAAGCCCGGCTGACCAGGGCCAACCCATTCCAGCACCTCGTGTACTGGGTGGACCCAGCGGTAGCCGTGACGGGCATGGATCTTTTCATACCAGAAGACCACACCCTCACCTCCATCCGGGCGAAAGCTCCAGGTGTAGCGGTAGGTGGCCTGGGTAGTGCCAGGTATCCAAGCGGACTCCAGGGCTTTTCGCCAGCCGGGATGGAATACCTCGTCCAGGTCGGTGCAGACGCAGATATCTGCGTCCGGGTCTACCAGCTCCAGAGAGCGGTTGCGGGCCACATCAAAGCGCCAGGGGCGAATGGTCTCCACCGTCACCTGGGCGCCCAGCGCCCGGAGCCGCTGCACGGTATCGTCGGTAGAGCCGGTGTCCAGAACCACGATCTGGTCGGCCTCAGACATGGAATTCATCCAGCGGGATACAAATTGGGCTTCATTTTTGCAAATAGCATAGACAACGATCTTCATAGTGTGCCTCCTGTGGCAGCTGTGTGCCGGAAAGTCAAAGAGGGAGCGGAGCATGGGCTCCGCTCCCTGGATGAGGGCAGGGTGATTTGCTTACGTGGGAATATCGCCCAGGCGGGTGATGTCAAGGGCAATGGCGCTGGCCTGGTATCCGCTTCCGGTCGGTACCACCTGGAGAGTGGTAGGTGCCTTGGAGACAACCAGAGGAACGGAGAAGGACTGGGGGGTGGAATCCCCTGCACTTTGGAAATTGTAGGGCACAGAGGCACCGGGGACGATACTGCCGTCAGATTCCAGAGAAGTAACGATATTGGCAGGGAAGGAATCACTGTCAGCAGGAGACAGAACACCATGGAATTGCACAGAGTAGACGCCGGGCTGATTGATGGTGAAGTCCGAACTGCCCGCCGTGTGCGAAATATCGGTGCCGTAGCTCAGTGCGTTACGGTCAAATTCCAACGGATCGCCGGAGGCTCCGGATTGAGTGGGGGAAGAGTAAGCAGACAGCAAGCTGACAGGCGGAGTGGTCCCGGTTGGACCCTGAGGGATGGTGAAGTCCAGGATCGCGTTCTGGGAAGTGCCGGAGTTGGTTACCTTAGCGTCGGTACCGGGATCACCTGTGGTAACTGTGCCAACGGATAAGGTTGCGGCAGTTCCTGCAGCGCCCTCGTTGCCGGCAGGCCCGGTAGGGCCAGTGGGACCGGTAGCACCGGCGGGGCCTGTAGCGCCAGCAGGACCAGTCGCACCGGCAGGCCCGGTGGGACCGGTGGGGCCAGTTGCGCCGGCAGGGCCAGCAATGCCCTGAGGACCAGTGGGGCCGGTTGTACCAGCGGCACCCTGAGGACCAGTGGGGCCGGTTGTACCAGCTGCGCCCTGAGGACCGGTAGGGCCAGTTGCACCAGCAGCACCCTGAGGACCAGTGGGGCCGGTTGTACCAGCGGCGCCCTGAGGACCGGTAGGCCCAGTTGCGCCAGCGGTGCCCTGAGGCCCGGTAGGTCCGGTTGCGCCAGCAGAACCCTGAGGTCCGGTAGGTCCGGTCGCGCCAGCGGCGCCCTGAGGTCCGGTGGGGCCAGTTGCACCAGCGGTGCCCTGAGGACCGGTGGGCCCGGTCGCGCCAGCGGTACCCTGAGGCCCAGTGGGGCCAGTTGCACCAGCAGCACCCTGAGGTCCGGTGGGGCCAGTTGCACCAGCGGTACCCTGAGGCCCGGTGGGACCGGTTGCACCCGCAGTGCCCTGAGGACCGGTGGGGCCGGTAGCTCCGACGGCACCCTGAGGCCCGGTGGGGCCAGCCGCGCCAGCAGCACCCTGAGGCCCAGTGGGGCCAGTTGCGCCAGCAGCACCCTGAGGACCAGTGGGGCCAGTTGCACCAGCAGCACCCTGAGGCCCGGTAGGACCGGTCGGGGCGATGTTAAAAGGAAAGTTCCTAACTACACTTATTTATATAAATCTATCACATTACAAAATAGCCGCCCAGGAGGAACCTGGACGGCTAACTGTTAAATTTCATTGACGAGAAAAATCATCGAAAGATTTGCATTGTTTTTATAAAATTTTCTTCGTAGAATTCCTGTCTCCAGTTCCATTTCTCGACACCAACATACTGTGCTAAACATTTCCGAAAAAACTGACTAGGATATCCGAATGTATTTGGTTTATAATATATGATCCCATTCAAGTCTTGAAATAGTAAATATGTTTCAGGTACATGATTTTCCCAGGAGGAAAACAAAACATCATAATCTGGAAAAACCATAAAGTTGTCTAGATCAAATTTTGATGAAATATACGGCCACACCTCTTTTGAGAAAGGGAGTACGTGCAAATGGACATGGTCAACACTGTTTGCACCACAATTATTATCAGAGGATGACCCATGCTCAAATGCTATGCACTTTTGGCCTAATTTTTGATATATCTTTGCTTCAACTAGATTTTTCAGTTCTAGCATCTCACGAAACAATTCTATACTCAAATTAGAAAGGCTTCGATAATGTTGTTTACAGATAAGCAATACATATCCAACCGTAAAACAGCCCAGAGTAGGAATTGCATACCAATGCTCTGTTTCAAGAAAAATGCGTGATTTTAGACCAATTTTTTCTCCTAATACACGGTAATATTGGCTATCAGTTGGCCGAAAGTATTCTTCGCAAAAACAACAGTTGTTGTTCATTTCTCCTCCCTGATTGTACTTATATCGTTATCATTTAAACAAACAATTTGTTCCACCGCAACCCCTTTTTGCTCCAATCTTTCCAATCCTTTCCATTCTTTTCGGGTAATGAGACAGTAAACGCCTAATACCTCACAAGTTCTGGGTAATTGTTCTAGTGTATGGATGATCTGGTCTGCCTTTACAAGCACGTCATGTATAATGATGACCCTATCTGTTGAATTTAGTTGCCCTTCCCAAGGTTGAGCGGTTATAATTTTCCCCCTCTCAAAGCGCATTTTTACCATAGGCTTTCCAAGACGTTTGCTTACTTCTACCCCAAGAAGGAAATTACTATCATATGGAACAATCAGTCTGTCCACTCTATTTAGGTCAGCTTTTTCCTTAATTAAAAAGGATAGCAAGGAAGCAATCTCTTGTGCATACTCTGGCAAAAACATAGGATCTGTAAAGTTGATATAGTAGTTCACATCATGATAACAGAGTTTAGCAACATCTATATTTTTTTGAGTAATTACCATAGGATAATCGCTTTTCACATAATATTCAATTTTCTTTTTTGCATCATCAAAAGTTTTTAAGGGCATGCAGCGCATCTTAATGATACACAAACGAATTTCATCTAATTGGCTTATGGTAATCCCCATTTGTGATAGTATAAATTTAATTCTCTCTTCGTTATAATCTTGCAAGAATTTAATATCATCCCTGAAATATTCCATCATATAAGTTTCTATCTCATCTCTTCGTTCTTTTTTGCGATAAAATATGAAAAAATCAGGAACAATAATGTGCCAATTGCAATAACTAGCTATTTCAATTAACCCCACAAAAGAGAGCATAATCAAAACAGTTTGTTCAATCAAATCTCCCACGCCAGTATATCCATTCATTAAAACAGTTGAAATGATATTAGCTATCACAACCCCCAAAAAAAGGAGAACAATGAGTACATCTTTAACTGTTATGCTGTATTTAGAATGGTATATATCCAATTCTATAATCTCCCATCTATCTTTGATTTATTGTATTTGCTTAAATTGAACTATAACTTCATTCTTTTTTCCACAGGTTAATCTTCCCTCAGGACATTGACCCGTTATATAGCAACTCGGGCCTATAAAATTAAATATTTCGGGAAAATTCACTCTTGCATATTTTAACATATCCATAGCTACTTTTCTGATTTCCCATTGTGCGCGGTTACAGGACCTTAAACGAATAAAGAGTATGAGTTCTCGGGCATTAATTGTAGTAATGATATTTGTTACATTGCCACTAAGTGCATAGTAATAATGGTACTTGCTTAAATCAGGATCATTTAATGCATTTCTTCTCATCTCATTTGCTTTTATAAGAATATTTTTATATTTATTCATTAAATGAGGATTACTTTGAACTGTCTCTGGAATTATAAATTTGTCATAATTAATACTCTGCAGTGGCGGTACAATAATGGACTGCATTCTATGTCTAACAATGTGTGTAATTCCAGACAGAGATATATCAGAGATGATAAAAGAATACGTTAACTGCTCTAATTCTCTCAGCCGATTGGATTGCAGTAATGTTTTAAAGTCCAGGGAATGTGGTACATCTGGATGCGAAATTTCATACGCTTTTTGTAAAATATTTTTAGGGCAATGTGGTTCTTGAACTAATTCTACCCGTCCGGCATCATGTGCCTCAACGAAAGTTACTGCATCATTTCTATCTTTTATATGCTCAATGCTGGTTACATCATTAAAAGCGTCATTTGGGCTATAGAGTTCTGATAGTAGGCTTGGACACAGAACCTCTAGTTGATTAATAAGTTGAATTGCCAAACTTTGAAGTTCATAAATCATACAGCCACGGCCATATCTTATCGCATGTATTACATGAATCAGCTCCCGAGCATTCATTGTACAATAGAAATTACTATTAAAAGAATATGGGAGCAGAAAGCGCGCATCTTCTTTTGGAACTCCTTCATCCAACATTAACTGATAAGAAGAAAAGAGCATATCCATATATTCAGTATAATTCTTTAGACTATCACCGCTTAGTTCAGGAGGGGTATAATATCCAAGATTACTAAAATCCACATATCTTCTAGATTTGACAGTAAAAGAGGCTAACCGATATTCAATAAAGAATTGTTCAACAAATGCCGATACATTCTGCAGAGCGATTGTAAATACAGCATGTTCAATAATCGATTTGTGCCCTGAACTTAAAACTTTTTTAATTAGTTCACGATTTTTTTCGATGCTATCTGATTTTTCAAATATTTCATATGCGTTGCCCTTAGTAGTTGAGATTTTCGCAGCGCTTGCACAAATATTCTCGTTATATAAATTATAACTAATAATTTTAGCTGAAGAATTCGTCCTCATTATCAATATACCTACCGTTATTTTGAATTTTTATTTCTTAACGCAACTTAAAAAGATCCTTTTTTTAAACTCACCTTTTTCAATTGCTTTTTGCTGCCGCATTGCTTCAAACTCATCAAAAGAAATCCCACGTTGCTCTAAAATAGTCAATATGACTTGAAAAATATCTACCAATTCTTCTACAGAACCACTTAATAAAAACTCCTGCACCTCTTCCTTAAGTTTTTCATTGATGCATATTCTAAACTGTTCATATGTTAACACCTTTGTAATAGCTATTTCTCCATTTAAACTAATAATATCTGGAATCCGATCCCTAACAAGCTTGTTAAATTGTTTTGTACTCATATACTGTCCACTGCCTTTCTTTTATTTTTAATATCTGACAGTGTATTAGTGATTGCTAGATATCTTCTATCCCTATCTTTCGCCTGACTATCTCCGAAATAAGGTAATGCTTTTTCCAAAAATTCTTCGGCTTGCGCATATTTATGTTGATTATAATAAAACATTCCAATTGTTAGTAATGCATTGATTATTATTCCGTAGTGTTCAGGAGTAGCATCAAATAAATCAATAAATATTTCTAATGCTGGCAAATAGCAGGCTTCTACTTTATCTGTTGCATTTATTGTTTCGTATATAATGCCTTTATTCATGAGACAAATGGCATAATCATTTTTTGTCTGTTTATCGTGTGCTAAATTACAAGCTAATTTAGCATCTTTTATGGCATTGTTTATATGAAATAGTGCTAAGTCAAATTGCTTAAGCTTTCTATAATTAAAACTAAGAAGTTTTTCGATTTCTACCCCGTTCTTCTTCTGTTTGTCTACTTCCCTAGCTCTATTTAATGACATTATGGCTAACTCATACTCACCGCACCTTTGAAAATTTCTTGCATCACTAATATAATCCGTTGATAAAAGGCACATAACATATTCCTCAATTTCATAATAGTAACGATATAAATGTTTGAGCTCATTGAGCTAAATTACATTTTAGTATATCTTTTTTTTTAAAAAGTTGCAAGAAGATTATATTCAAAATTATAGTTTTTAAAAATGTCGCTTTAAAAAGCGGCATTTTTTATAGAGCGGTTCTAAAAGCACAAATATATTACAAAGCGCAGCGGGAGGTTACAACATGGCAGATGACAAATTTAGCAAAATCCCAGAGGAGAATAAGCCCCCAGAGATTTCTGTACCACCAGGGACAAACGATTCTCCCACGCAGGGACAAGCGGTTATTTCAGGTATGGAAAATGAACCCATACCACAGCCTGCATCTGGCGAGGTGATAGTTGATTTTGAGAAGATCAATGAACTTATGGCCCAACGAAAGTCAGCAGCTCAGGCAGTAGGTGAAAAAGCAGGTAACCAGCCCGCTGTGGAGAATTCAACGTCAAAGCGTCGTGGCCGTCCCCCGAAAGAGCAGGCTGGGGTGTCTGCGGGGAAAAAGGAGAAAGCAACGGAGCCCCGCACAGGCCGCCCGTCTAAGGTTGACAAGGCGGC
>UMHJ01052632.1_pt1 | contig 21960 bp, 16 predicted proteins | sample 1965511 | NCBI WGS metagenome assembly UMHJ01 (sample SAMEA4836096, study PRJEB28245) | human gut metagenome | biome: gut microbiome; material: fecal sample | place: Denmark | collected 2008
CGGGGCTTGCAGCGTTTTTGTTTTCTCCTTCTTCCGGTAATTTCACTTCTGTTACCGGGAGATTTTTATACGCCGCAAGTTTTTTGCGATGATGTTGGATTCGGCAAGGACGCATTGTTTACAATTTGGCGGTGGATTATCCCGCGCAGGGTGTGGTACAATATAAACCACACTGAAAATGCAGGGGCCGATGCTCACCATCGACCCGTGAACTTTGCGGCGGCCGCTATGTGCCGCGGGCGAACCATGTCCGCCCTTACGCTCTCGACGCAGGAAGGCCGCGCTGCATCTATTTTAATTAAAGGGGTGTTTACCATGTGTACAGCTGCAACCTATACAACCGACAGTTTCTACTTTGGCCGCAATCTCGATTATGAATTTTCCTACGGCGACGAGGTCACGATCACGCCGCGGGCCTACCCGTTTAGCCTGCGCTGCATGGGGGACTTCCGCACAAAATATGCGATGATCGGCATGGCCTACGTGGCGGGGAAGTACCCGCTCTACTATGACGCCGTCAATGAGAAGGGCCTGGGCATCGCAGGGCTGAACTTTGTCGGCAATGCAGTCTACCACCCGGCGCAGGATGGCAAAAGCAACGTCGCCCAGTTTGAGCTGATCCCCTGGCTGCTGGGCAGCTGTGCGACGCTGGCAGAGGTGCGCACGCTGCTTGCAAAAACCAACATCGTCAATATTCCGTTCAGTGAGCAGCTGCCTCTCGCGCAGTTGCACTGGCTCATTGCCGACAAAACGGGGAGCATCGTGGTGGAGTCCACCGCCGACGGCCTGCACATCTACGATAATCCCGTCGGTGTACTGACGAACAATCCGCCGTTCCCGCAGCAGCTTTTCGCACTGAACAACTACCGCGCACTCTCGCCGCGCACGCCTGCGGTTGCGTTTGCGGACGGCCTTGACCTGCCCGTCTACAGCCGCGGCCTCGGCGCACTGGGCCTGCCGGGTGATCTGTCCAGCCAGTCCCGCTTTGTGCGTGCGGCCTTTGTGCGGATGAACGCGAAATCCGGCAGCGGCGAAGCCGAGAGTGTCGGGCAGTTCTTCCACATCCTGCACGCTGTCGAGCAGCAGCGCGGCTGCTGTGAGCTGGACGGCGGCAAGTACGAGATCACACTCTACACAAGCTGCTGCAACGCTGACAGAGGTATTTACTACTACACGACCTACGGCAACCACCAGATCACTGCCGTCGATATGCACCGGGAAAACCTTGACGGGGACAGGCTGGTCCGCTATCCGCTGGTGCAGGGCGAACAAATTGCGCTGCAAAACTGATTTTACACCCAAAACGTGAAAAAAGCGCTTGCAACGTGCGGCAAACTATGCTATACTGTACGGTGCATGAGACTTTTCACGTCACGACGGCGTGGATAGAAATAGAAGGAGTGCTAATCTAATGAACTGGTATGAGATCGTTCTCGGCGTCGTCCTCATCGCCGTGTCCGTGTTGATCGTTGTTTTCACCCTCGCGCAGGAGCAGAAGGGCCAGGGCCTGTCCGGCGCGATCATGGGCGAAAGCTCCGCCACGATGGCAGCAGGCCGTGAGCGCGGCGTGGAAGCCAAGCTGGCCAAGCTGACCAAGATCTGCGGCGTCGTTTTCTTTGTCGTCACGCTGGTCGTCTGCGTTTTGAGCGCGCGCCTGTGATTTTGGCAGGGTAACAAAGATGAAAAGGGTCCGCCAAGCGCTTTGGCTTTGTAAGCAGCGCCCCGGCGGGCCGTTTTTTGTGGATGTATATAAGGGTAGGGCACCGTCGGATGGCGGTGCGACGTAAATTAAAGGAGCAACTATGACACCGTTACAGAAATCTATTTTAAACGCAGTCAAGCGCCGTTCCATGACGCTGCGCGAAATGCAGAACAACCTGCAGGTGGACAACTCCCGCCTGCGCACCACCGTTTCCGCTATGGTCGCCACCGGCGAGCTGTCGATGCGCAACGGCACCTATGTGCCCGGCTTTGCGACCTATGAGAATGCTGCAGCCCCCAACACGATTCCCTGTACGCTCGTCAAGCTGGCCGCGCGCTTTGGCTTTGCCAGCCGCGACGACGGCGAGGGCGACATCTTCATCCCGGGCCGCGCGCTGCACGGCGCAATGCCCAACGATAAGATCAACGTCAAGCTGTTCGACCACCCGCGCGTGGAGGGCTCCTCCGAGGGCGAGGTCGTCGAGGTCACGGTCCCGAACAACCGCTTTGCGGGCACGGTCTGCCTGTCCGAGGATGGCCGCATGGCCGTGGAGCCGGACGGCTGCCGCGACGTGAAGTTCCTGCTGGCCAAGCAGGGGAGCGAGGGCGTGCACCTGGGCGACAAGGTCGGCTTCCTCATCACCCACCGCGGCAACCGCCACAGCGACCACCGCGCCGCCGTTGTCGAGAAATTCGGTTCCTCCGACTATGCGTCCGAGTGTGCCAAGGCCATCCTGTATGGCCGCAGCGTCCGCCAGGAGTTCCCGCCGGAGGTGCTGGAGGAGGCCCGCGCCTACGACAACGCCACGATTGACCCCGCCGAGGCCGCGAAGCGCCTGGACCTGCGCGGCATTCCCATCTTCACGATTGACTCCGCCGAGACGAAGGACATCGACGACGCCATCAGCCTGCAGAAGCTGGACGACGGCTACGAGCTGGGCGTTCACATTGCCGACGTCAGCCACTATGTCCGCCCCGGCTCCGCGCTGAATGAGGAAGCGTTCGAGCGCGCAACGAGCATTTACTACGCCGACAAGGTCATCCCGATGCTGCCGACCCAGCTGTCCAACGGCATCTGCTCGCTGAACGAGGGCGAGGACCGCCTGGCGTTCTCCTGTCTGATGCGACTGGACGAGAACGGCGAGATCCGCAGCTACAAGTTCGTCAAGAGCGTCATCTGCAGCCGCGTCAAGGGCGTGTACAAGGAGATCAACGCGCTGCTGGAGCCCGAGGAGGGTGTTGACCTGACCGACCTCAAGACGAAATATGAGGCCGTGCTTGACCAGCTGCCCACGATGGACGAGCTGTACCGCAAGCGCCTGGTCCTGCGCAAGGCCCGCGGCGCCATGGATATCGAGTCCAACGAGGCTAAGCTCGTCATGGACGAGAACGGACGCTGCATCGACATTGTCAAGCGTGACCGCGGCACGTCCGAGTGCATGATCGAGGAGTTCATGCTGCTGGCGAACCAGTGCGCCGCCAACGCGGGCCGCACGAACAAGGCCCCGTTCGTCTACCGCGTGCACGAGGCCCCCGACGCCGAGAAGATGGAGAAGCTGTCCGCCACGCTGTTGGCCTGCGGCCTGAACGCCAAGTTCAAGAACCCCATCCCGACGCAGCTCGAGCTGGCGGCCCTGCTGGACGAGACCCGCGGCCAGCCCATCCAGATCCCCGTCCACACCGGCATTCTGCGCAGCATGCAGAAGGCCCGCTACGCCCCGCAGCCCCTGGGCCACTACGGTCTGGTGCTGGCGGACTACGCCCACTTCACCAGCCCCATCCGCCGCTACCCCGATTTGGCGATTCATCGTATTTTGACCGAGATGCTGAACGGCGTCTCCGCCAGCCAGCTGCAGCGCGACTTCAACGAGTTTGCCCAGCAGGCCAGCGAGAAGTCCAGCAAGCAGGAGGTCGCCGCCGTGCGCATTGAGCGCGATGTCGAGGACCTGTACAAGGCCGAGTACATGCACAACCATCTCGGTGAGGTCTACACCGGTACGGTGGCCGGCATCACGCCCCGCGGCGTCTTTGTCGAGCTGGACAACACGGTGGAGGGCTTTGTCCCCGCCGCGCAGCTCTGCAAGGGTGAACCGCAGGTCATCGACGGCGTCAGCATGCTGGACCCGCTGACCGGCAAGAGCTGGATGCTGGGTTCTTCCATGAAGATCCAGGTCGCCGCCGCCGATGTGGCGTTGGGCCGTATTGATTTTGAGTATATGGTGGAGTAATTTCCCGCGCCATACAATAGAAAACTCCCTGTCCGCACCGGGCAGGGAGTTTTTTGCGTCTTATATCACCTTATGCTCCATCCATTTCCCGCGGGCAAACCGCACAAGGAAACACAGGCTGCGGCAGATCCAGTCGATGAACATACCGAACCAAACGCCGGTCAGTCCTAAGTGGAACTGCAGAACGAAGATATAGCTCAGAATCACGCGGAACAGCCACATGCTGACGATGCTGACCGACATCGTAAACTTGGCGTCGCCGCCCGCGCGCAGGGCGTTGGGCAGGGTAAAGCTCGTCGCCCAGAAGAAGATGCTGAACAGGTTGAACCAGTGGACCACGTGGGTACACATGGCGGATGCCTCCGCCGAGAGGTTGAACCAGGTCACGACCTCGGGCATCAGGAAGAACAGCGCCGCGTTCGTGACGGTCAGCCCCGTGATGGCGATGCCCAGCAGCGTGACGGAATAGCGCTGCGCCTGCTTTTTCTCGCCTGCGCCAAGGCACTGCCCGATGACCGGGATCATGGCAAGGCTCATTGTATTGCCGGGGATGTTCGCCAGCGTCGAGACCGAGTTTGCCACGGCATTGGCCGCGATGGCCGAGGTGCCTAAGGTAGACGTCAGGCTGCTGACACACAGCTTGCCGATCTGGAACATGCCGTTTTCCAGACCCGACGGGATGCCAATGGACAAAATCTGCATGATGGGCCTGCGCCGGGGCCGCAGGTCAGCAAAGCGCTGCACGCGCAGGGGATTGTGCAGGTCCTGGTTCTGCCACAGGATGAACACCGCGGCGAACACACGCCCGATCAGCGTGGCCAGCGCCGCGCCGATAACGCCCATGCCGAAACCGTAGATCAGCAGCGCGTTGCCCGCAATGTTGATGACGTTCATGACAAGGCTGGCCAGCATACTGATGCGGCTGTTGCCCTGCGCACGGAACAGCGCCGCGCCGCCGTTGTACAGGCCGATGAAGGGGTAGGACACCGCACTGATAAGGAAGTACTGCTGCGCAAACCGCATGACATCCTCATCAATGCTGCCGAACACCATCCGAAGGATCAGGCGGGAGAGCAGCATACAGACAACACCCACCGCAACCGTAGAGATGCCCAGCACGCTGTACAGCTGGGCGGCGCTGCGGCTGGCGTTTTCCTCATCCCGGCGGCCCAGATACTGGCTGGCAATGACCGCACCGCCGGTAGCCAGCGCGGACAAAATCTGAATAATCAAAATATTCAGGCTGTCCACGAGCGATACGCTGGAGACAGCGGCCTCACCCACACCGGCGACCATCAGCGTGTCGGCCATGCCCATCGTGACGCTTAATGTCTGCTCCAGCAGCAGGGGCCAGATCAGGGTGAACAGCGCCCGCCTGGTAAACAGGGAACCTTGCGATTTTGCAGTGGATGTCATTGTAAACTCCCATCCTCTTTTACTTGGATTTTACCATTAGTATACAGCAAAATCTATGCGAAATCAAGGATTTGACACTTGTACAAAAAATGCCCGCGAACGCTGTAGCTGCGCTCTGTACAGCAAAAATCCGCAAAAATTAAATCGCAAGGATTTTGCCCACTTTTGCGGCGGCAAAAAGCCCCGGCCACAAAAGCTAGTGGCCGGGGCAGATCATGCGGCGGCTTGCAGGAGCCGCAGAGGGGCGGTGGTTAGAAGTCGACCTCGGTGTCGTAGTAGCAGCACTTCAGCAGCTTTTCCATCTCCTCCTGGGTCGGCTGGCGCGGGTTGGAGCCGGTGCAGGCATCGGCAATCGCGTTCTTTGCAATCTCGGGCAGTCTCTCGAGGAATACGTTCTCGGGGACAAAGCCCTGCTCGGCGGGGTAGGAGTCGGGGCCGTAGTGGCCGATGCAGTGCGGAATGTTCAAATCGTCGTTCATGCCGCGCAGATACTGGATGAGCAGCGCGACCTTCTCGTCGTCGTTCTCGCCGCCCAGGTGCATCTTGTCGGCAATGACGCCGTAGCGTGCCTTGGCGGTGGGATCCTTCGCGTTGTAGGCGATGACCTTGGGCAGGTACATGGCGTTGGCTGCGCCGTGGATGATGTGTGCGCCGTAATCGGCAAACGCCGCGCCGGTCTTGTGGGCCATGCTGTGTACGATGCCGAGCAGCGCGTTCGAGAACGCCATACCGGCCAGGCACTGGGCATTGTGCATCGCGTCGCGCTTATCCATATCGCCGTTGTAGCTGCCGACCAGATCTGCCTGGATCATCTCGATGGCGTGCAGGGCCAGCGGGTCGGTAAAGTCGCAGTTCGCGGTGGAGACGTAGGCCTCGATGGCGTGGGTCATGGCGTCCATGCCGGTGTGGGCGACGAGCTTCTTGGGCATCGTGTGGGCCAGCTCGGGGTCAACGATGGCGACATCGGGCGTGATCTCAAAGTCGGCGATGGGGTACTTGATGCCCTTCTGGTAATCGGTGATGATCGAGAAGGCCGTGACCTCGGTGGCCGTACCGGAGGTGGAGGAGATGGCGCAGAAGTGGGCCTTACGGCGCAGCGGCGGGATGCCGAACACCTTGCACATATCCTCAAACGTGATGTCGGGGTACTCGTACTTGATCCACATGGCCTTGGCTGCGTCGATGGGGGAACCGCCGCCGATTGCGACGATCCAGTCGGGCTGGAACTTTTCCATGGCGGCAGCACCCTTCATGACCGTCTCCACGGACGGGTCGGGCTCGATGCCTTCAAACAGCTCTACCTCCATGCCGGCCTCTTTTAAGTAGGCCTCGGCGCGGTCCAGGAAGCCGAAGCGCTTCATCGAACCGCCGCCGACGCAGATCATGGCGCGCTTGCCGGGCAGCGTTTTCAACGCTTCCAGCGCGTGGGGGCCGTGGTAAAGGTCACGGGGTAAAGTAAATCTAGCCATAGGGTTTGCCTCCTTTAAAAATAGCGCTCTCGGACTTTGATAATTAAATATCAAAATCTACTATTAACAGTATACACCTTATGTGTCTAAACGGTCAATCGACAATACAGAGAATTTTCCGGCGATAATTCAGCATTTTGCCAGTGGAACACTCATAGGCTGTTCTATGGGGAAGGGGGCAGGAGCTATGCGTCCGATCACGCCGCAGCAGAATACAAAAATGCGCCTGCGCATGCGGCTTTTGGCGGCGGTGCTGGCGGTGGGGTGTCTGGGCGGGCTGACGGTGCGGCTGTTTGTGCTGATGCTGCGCGACCCCGGCGGCTACGCGGCACGCGCCGCCGACCAGCAGCTGCGCGGAGCCACGCTGCCCGCCGCCCGCGGGGAGATCTATTCCGCCGACGGTACGCTGCTGGCCGCCAGCGAGACCTGCTGGACCATCCGCGCCGCCCCGCGGGAGATGGCCGACGACGCCGTAGAACCGGCTGCGCGGGCGTTGAGCGAAATTTTAGAGCTGGACTACGCCGATACGCTGGCCAAATTCAGCCAGCGAACCTCCAACGACTGCCTGCTGCGCCGCCGCGTGGATAAGACGATGGCCGACGCTGTGCGGGACTGGTGCCGGGCGAACGGTGTGGACGGCATACAAATTCGGCAGGATACCCGCCGCGTCTACCCGCAGGGGGATTTTATGGGCGGCATTTTAGGCTTTACCGACGTGGACAACGCGGGCCTGTGGGGGCTGGAACTGCGTTACAACGACGAATTGACCGGGCAGAACGGGCGCATTCTGACCGCCAAGAACGCCTGGGGCTACGATATGCCGACGCATTACCAGACGCTGGTGGACGCCGTGCCCGGCAGCACGCTGACGCTGACCATCGACGCGAACATTCAGCACTGGCTCGAAAGCGCACTGTCCGCCGCCGTGACGGAGCATCATGTAGCCGAGCGTGGCGTCGGCATCGTGATGGACGTCCACACCGGGGCCGTGCTGGCGATGTCCTGCCAGCCCGACTACGACCCGAACGCGCCGCGGACCCTTATAGATAAGGAAGTCCGTGACGCTGTGAATGCCCTGACCGGCGAGGAGCGCAGCGCCGCGCTGCAAAAGGCCCAGCAGGCACAGTGGCGCAACAAGGCCATCAGTGACCTGTATGAGCCGGGCAGCGTGTTCAAGCTCATCACGGCGTCGGCGGCGCTGGACTCCGGGGCGTGTAAGGCCACGGACTATTTCACCTGCGCGGGTAAAATAACCGTCGCAGGCACGCGGTTCCGCTGTGCAAACGGGCATATCCACGGCACCGAGACCTTCGCCCGAGGGCTGGCTGTCAGCTGCAACCCCTGCTTTATCCAGATCGGTGCGCGGCTTGGAAAAGAACGCTTCTGCGATTACTTTGCGGCCTTCGGTCTGCGGGAGGCCACGGGCATCGACCTGCCGGGCGAGGTCAGGCGCAGCGAATACTACACGGCGGACCGGATGGGCCCGGTGGAGCTGGCGAGCTGCTCGTTCGGGCAGAGCAGCAAGGTCAGCTACCTGCAGATGCTCACGGCGGTCTGTGCGGTGGTAAACGGCGGCGAGCTGATGCAGCCCTACGTTGTGGCGAAAATCACGGCGCCTGACGGCACTGTTGTGAAGGAAGTGCAGCCGACGGTGAAGCGCCGCGTCATCAGCGCGGAGACCTCCGCCACGATGTGCCGCCTGATGGAGGGTGTCGTTACAGGCGGCACGGGAAAGCAGGCCGCGCTGGCGGGCTACCGCATCGGCGGCAAGAGCGGCACGAGCCAAAAGCTGGACAGCGCCAACGAGGGTGCGCGCATTGCGAGCTTTGTCTCCGTTGCGCCCATCGACGACCCCAAGGTCGCTGTGCTGGTCTGCCTGGATGAGCCCCACAGCTGGACCACGAGCGGCGGCGCGCTCTCCGGGCCGGTGTGCGCCGAGGTACTGGAAAAGGTGCTGCCGTATCTGGGGGTGGAGAGGGAAAGCGGCGAATAAAGACAGCCGGGCACGGGCGGATATGGAATCCGCCCCTACGTTGAATCGGGAAAGCGCAGGGTGACGGGGCTCTGCCCGTTTGCCGCTGCACTATACAAAAAACTCTGCGCTGTCCCTCTTGACATTCCCCGATCCGGTGTTATACTGGTAAAGTACGCAAACGAACAGTTAGAAAGTGAACAATTCGAAATCTAACTTCTTGGACCCAAAAATCGTAAAGGAGGGGAGAAATGCACGAATCATCGTATGATGACTGCGGCTGCTGCGCGGATGTCCACTTCGGCGCACTGCTGAACCAGACCTCACGGCTCATCCGCCGTGCGCTGGATGCCCGCATCAACGCCGAGGTCAGCTCGGAGCTGTCGGGCGTGCGCGGCATGGTGCTGGGCGACATCGTCCGTGCCGAGCGCCAGGGCCGCGACGTCTACCAGCGCGACATTGAGCAGTGGTTCAACATTCGCCGCTCCAGCGTCACCGCCATGCTGCAGGGCATGGAGCAGGATGGCTTCATCACCCGCAGCGCCGTGGCGAAAGACGCCCGCTTAAAGCGCCTTATCGCCACAGAGAAGGGCCGCGCCTGTCACAAGCAGATCGAGGCAAGCATTGCGCGGTTTGAGGATGACCTGCAAAGCGGCATTGACCCGCAGCAGGCCGCCGCGGCCCGCGCTGTGCTGGAACAGACCCTGCGCAACGCACAGCGCATCCTGCAAGAGGAAAATACCAACCAAGAGAGGGGAAATACCAATTGTTAAAAACACTCGGACGTGAAACCAAGGGCTTCCGCCTGGTCTCCGTGCTGACGCCGATCTTTATGATCGCGGAGGTCATCATGGAAATGATCATCCCGAAGCTGATGGCCTCCATCATTGACAACGGCGTCACGCCGGGCAATATGCAGGTCATCTACACCGTCGGCGCACAGATGGTCGTCGCGGCGCTGTTCGGCCTGCTGTTCGGCATTCTGGGCGCGGTGGCCGGCTCCCACGCGGCCACGGGCTTTGCCCGCAACCTGCGCCGCGGCATGTTCCGCAACATCCAGACCTTCAGCTTTGCCAACATTGACAAGTACTCCACCGCGGGCCTGGTCACCCGCATGACCACCGACGTCACCAACATCCAGAACGCCTACCAGATGATGCTGCGCATGTCGGTGCGTGCGCCCGCCAGCATGATCGTGGCGCTGATCATGTCCTACACGATCAACCGTCGGCTGGCAAACATCTATTTGATCGCCGTCATCCTGCTGGGCTGCGCGCTCGCCTTTATTATGAGCCGCGCCACCAAGTACTTCGGCGAGGCATTCCGCAAGTACGACGACCTGAATGAGAGCGTGCAGGAGAATGTCTCCGCCATCCGCGTTGTCAAGGCCTATGTGCGCGAAAAGTTTGAGGGCGAGAAGTTCCGCAAGGCCAGCGAGAATGTCCGCCGCCTGTTTATGCGTGCCGAGCTGATCCTGGCCTGGAACGCCCCGCTCATGCAGCTGACCGTCTACAGCTGCATCCTGCTCATCTCCTGGATCGGTGCCCAGCTCATCGTCAGCTCCGGCGCAACGACCTTCACCACCGGCGACCTGATGAGCATGCTGAGCTACTGCATGAACATCCTTATGAGCCTGATGATGCTGTCCACGGTGTTCGTCATGATCACGATGTCTGCAGCCTCCGCCAAGCGCGTGGCCGAGGTGCTGGACGAGCAGTCCGACCTGACGAACGGTGAGGATCCCGTTATGGAGGTCAGGGACGGCTCCGTCAAGTTCGACCACGTCAGCTTTGCCTATAAAAAGGATGGCGAGAAGGCCCTCGAGGACATTGACCTCGACATCAAGTCCGGCGAGACCATCGGCATCATTGGCGGCACCGGTTCGGCTAAGTCCAGCCTTGTGCAGCTGCTGCCGCGTCTGTACGACGTGACCGAGGGCAGCGTGACCATCGGCGGCGTTGATGTGCGCAGATATGACCTCGACACCCTGCGCAACAACGTCGCCATGGTGCTGCAGAAGAACGAGCTGTTCAGCGGCACGATTGCCGAGAACCTGCGCTGGGGCAACCCCGACGCCACCGACGCCGAGATCGAGGATGCCTGCAAGCAGGCCTGCGCCGATGAGTTTATCGAGCGCTTCCCCGACAAGTACCAGACCCACATCGAGCAGGGCGGCAACAACGTCTCCGGCGGCCAGAAGCAGCGCCTCTGCATTGCCCGCGCACTGCTGAAAAAGCCCCGCATCCTGATCCTGGACGACTCCACCTCCGCCGTCGATACCGCGACGGACGCAAAGATCCGCCATTCGTTTGCGGAAAAAATCCCCGGCACGACGGTGTTCATCATCGCCCAGCGCATTTCCTCCGTGGAAAATGCGGACAAGGTCCTCGTGCTCGACAACGGCAGGGTCAGCGGCTTTGACACCCCGGCCAACCTGCTGAAAACAAATGCCATCTACCAGGATGTCTACAACAGCCAGACCAAAGGCTCCGGTGACTTTGATGAGAAGGGAGGGGAGGCATAATGGCACAGCAGCCTAAAGTCGTAAAGGTCGGCCCCGGCGGGCGCAGCAATGGCCCTCGCCCCAAGGTCGAAAACCCCGGCAAGGTGTTCAAGCGCATCCTCGCCTATGTCATGAGCCGCTATAAGGCACAGGTCATTGTGGTGCTCTGCTGCATTCTGCTGGCCGTGTTCGCCCAGCTGCAGGGCGTCATGTTCTCCCAGACGCTGATCGACAGCTACATTCTGCCGCTGCTCAAGGCGGGCAGCACGGACTTCAGCGGCCTGGCCGCGGCTATCCTGCGCGTGGCAGTCATCTACTGCGTCGGCATCGCCGCTGTCTTTGTGCAGAATCGCCTGATGGCAAGGATCACCCAGGGCACGCTGAAGGACCTGCGTGACGAGACGTTCACCCACATGCAGACGCTGCCCATCAAATACTTTGACACCCACGCCCACGGCGACATTATGTCGGTCTACACGAACGACATTGACACGCTGCGCCAGATGATCAGCCAGAGCCTGCCGCAGCTCGTCAACACGGTTGTGACCCTCGTCGGCGTGCTGGCCTCGATGCTCTATCTGAACGTCCCCCTGACGGTGCTGGCCCTCGCGATGGTCGGTGTCATGCTGCTGGCGACGAAGTACCTGACCGGCAACTCCGGCAAATACTTCATCAAGCAGCAGCAGGAGCTGGGCAAGGTCAATGGCTACATTGAGGAAATGATGAACGGCCAGAAGGTCATCAAGGTCTTTTGCCATGAGGAAATTGCCATTGAGGAGTTCGACAGGCTCAACGATGAGCTGTTCCACAGCGCCGACAAGGCAAACTCCTATTCGCTGGTAGCAATGCCCGTCAACGGCCAGCTGGGCAACCTGTCCTACGTGTTCTGCGCCATCCTCGGCGGTGCGCTGGCTATCAACGGCTTCGGCGGCTTTACGCTGGGCGGCCTCGCCAGCTTCCTTGTGCTGACCCGCCAGTTCAACCAGCCCATCAGCCAGATCTCCATGCAGCTGAACTCTGTCGTTATGGCGCTGGCCGGTGGTGCGCGTATCTTTGCGCTGCTGGATGAAAAGCCCGAGGTCAACGAGGGCGACATCACCCTGGTCCACGCCAAGTACGAAGCGGACGATACTGTCACCGAGGCGAACGAGTCCACCGGCATGTGGGCGTGGAAACGCATGGATGCCGACGGCAAGCCCCGGTACACCAAGCTGGAGGGCGACATCGTCTTTAAGGATGTGGACTTCGGCTACGACGAGAAGAAGATCGTCCTGCATGACATCAACCTGTATGGCCGTCCGGGGCAGAAGATCGCCTTTGTCGGCTCCACCGGCGCGGGCAAGACGACGATCACGAACCTTATCAACCGCTTCTACGACATCCAGAAGGGCCGGATCCTGTACGACGGCCACGACATCAAGTCCATTGAGAAGGACGCGCTGCGCTCCTCTCTGGGCATCGTCCTGCAGGATACCCACCTGTTCACCGGCACAGTCATGGAGAACATCCGTTATGGCCGCCTGACCGCCACCGATGAGGAGTGCATGGCCGCCGCGAAGCTCGCGAATGCGGATACCTTCATCAAGCATCTGCCAGACGGCTATAACACGATGCTGACCGGCGACGGCACGAATCTGAGCCAGGGCCAGCGCCAGCTGCTGGCGATTGCCCGCGCGGCTGTCGCAGACCCGCCGGTGCTGATCCTGGACGAGGCAACGTCCTCCATCGACACCCGCACCGAGAAGCTTGTGCAGGACGGCATGGACGGCCTGATGTATGGCCGCACGACCTTCGTCATTGCCCACCGTCTGTCCACCGTGCGCAACTCGGACTGCATCATGGTGCTGGAACAGGGCCGTATCATTGAGCGCGGCACCCACGACGAGCTGATCGCCCAGAAGGGCCGCTATTACCGCCTGTACACCGGCAACTTTGCCGAGAACTCTTAAACGCAGAGATGTCGAAAAAAGCCGCAAAACGGCATAAAATCAATCAAAACTGCCGGGATAGCATCTGCCGTCCCGGCGGTTTTTGTGCAAAATGCCGCAACAGCGCCAAAAAGTTGACGGGAAGGTAAAAAGTGGTTATAATAGGATACGTAGACACGCAAAAAGCGGTGTTTGACCACGCGGCATGAGGGAAACTACAAACAAGATTTGCCGCATAATATACATGATATACCTATAGGAGGAACAAATATGGCACCGAAGAAGATTGCACAGACCGTACTTACCGAGGGTAAGTTCTATACCATCAGCGCCGCCAACGGCAAGGTCGTTGAGGTCGCTGACTATAACATTGACAATGGCGCGAAGATCCAGCTGATGGACAACGCCAACTTTGAGTGGCAGCAGTGGAACTTCGTCGCAGCAGGCGACGGCGTTTACCGCATTCAGAACCGCTTCACCGGCAAGATGATGGATTTGGACATGGGCGGCGTCAGCGACGGCACCCGCGTCCACCAGTGGGAGGGTGCCCAGGCATCCAGCCAGCTGTGGGTCGTGGAGCCTACCAACGATGGCCGCGTCAAGATCAAGTCCAACCTGGCCGGCAAGCTGCTGGACCCCGGCATGGCTACCGAGAACGGCACCGTGCTGCAGATCTGGGCTGACGTCAACGGTGACAACCAGTTCTGGACCATCAACGAGGTCACCCGCAAGCCCAAGACCAGCGTGAAGGCCACCACCGTTAAGGCAAAGGCCGCTGCCGAGAAGGCCGCCACCGAGGTCGTCAAGGCTGCTGAGCCTGTCGTCGAGAAGGCCGTCAAGGCTGCCAAGCCTGCCGCTGAGAAGGCCGTCAAGGTTGCCAAGCCTGCTGCTGAGAAGGCTGTCAAGGCTGCGAAGCCCGTCGTTGAGAAGGCCGTCAAGGCTGCCGAGCCCGTCGTTGAGAAAACCGTCGAGGCTGCGAAGCCCGTCGTCGAGAAGGCCGTCAAGGTTGCCGAGCCTGTCGTTGAGAAGGCTGTTGAGGCTGCCAAGCCTGCCGCCGAGAAGGCCGTCGAGGCCGTCAAGACCGCCGCTGCCAAGACCAACACCCGCAAGGGCGGCAAGGGCAAGCGCCGCAAGTAATTTGCTTTGAACTTTTTCCCTGCAATTTTTGTGCTGTAACGAGAAAACCCCGCCCCGTCAGGATGCAGTTCCTGACGGGGCGGGGTTATTTTTTGTTTGTGGCTGAAAAGCCTTCCCCTACGGGGGAAGGTGGCCCGAAGGGCCGGATGAGAGGCGAGTGTGCCAGTATTGCCCGTGAACGAGCTGCGGCGGAAACGCTGCCCTCATCAGTCACCTGCGGTGACAGCTTCCCCCACGGGGGAAGCCTTCAGACTTACCCCAGCGCCGCAATGCTCTCCTTGATCTTGGCGGCCTTGTCCTGGGCGGCAGCCAGCTTGGCGCGGGTCTCCTCGACGAGCTTCGCCGGGGCCTTCTCGACGAACTTCGGGTTGTTCAGCTGGTTCGTGAACATGCCCAGCTCCTTCTCGGCCTTGGTCAGTTCCTTGTTCAGGCGGGCCAGCTCCTTGTCGCGGTCAATCAGCTCCATCATCGGGATAAAGCCCTTCGCGTCGGGGGTCGCCACGTTGACCATGCCGTCGGTGCTGCCCTCGTACTTTGCCGTGACCGTCACGTCGGTGGCAAAGGCAAAGCGGGCCAGATACGCGCCGCCCTTCTCAAACGCGGCGGGGGAGGCAGTCTCAATGACCATGCTCGTCTTTTTGGCCGGGTGGACGTTCATCTCGGCACGCATGGCGCGGACAGCCTTGATGTAGTCCATCAGCTTCTCAAAGTCGGCGCAGTCCTCGGCCCAGACCTTCATGTTCTCGTCGCCGGGCCACTTCTCGTTCATGATGGTCTCGGCGCTGCCGGGCAGAGCCTGATAAATCTCCTCGGTGATGAAAGGCATGAAGGGGTGCAGCAGCTTGAGCGCCTTGTCCAGCACGTAGACCAGCACCTTGCGGGCCGCGTCGGCGGCTGCCGCGTCCTCGCCGTTCAGGCGGGTCTTGCAGATCTCGATATACCAGTCGCAGTAGACCTCCCAGATGAAGTTCTCGACCTTCTCGGCGGCCAGACCCAGCTCGTACTTGTCGAGGTTGGCGGTAGCCTCGGCGGCGACCTTCGCAAGCTCGGACAAAATCCACTTGTCGCTCATGTCGAGCAGGCTTTCCTCGGGCAGACCCGGCTCAAAGTCCTCGGGCAGGTTCATCTGCACAAAGCGGGAGGCGTTCCACAGCTTGTTGGCAAAGTTGCGGCAGGCAAGGACTTTTTCATCGCTGTAGCGCATATCGTTGCCTGCGGTGGAGCCGATGATCAGCATCATGCGCAGTGCGTCCGCGCCATACTGCTCAATGACCTCCAGCGGGTCAATGCCGTTGCCCAGGGATTTGGACATTTTGCGGCCCTGGCTGTCGCGGACAATGCCGTGGATCAGTACCGTGTCAAACGGTGCCTTGCCGGTGTAGGCCAGACCCGAGAAGATCATGCGGGACACCCAGAAGCCGATGATGTCATAGCCGGTGACCAGCGTGTTTGTGGGGTAGAAGTAGTTGTAATCCTCGGCGTTCTCGTTGGGCCAGCCCAGCGTGGAGAACGGCCACAGGGCAGAGCTGAACCAGGTGTCCAGCGTGTCGGGGTCCTGGGTCATGTTGGAGCTGCCGCACTTGGGGCAGGTGCAGGGGGCTTCCTTGGCCACGACGGTCTCGCCGCAGTCGCCGCAGTACCAGGCGGGGATCTGGTGGCCCCACCACAGTTGGCGGCTGATGCACCAGTCACGGCCGCCCTTCATCCAGTTAATATAGTTCTTGGTGAAGCGCTCGGGCACGAACTTGATCTCGCCCTTTTCGACGCTCTCGATGGCGGGCTTGGCCAGCGGCTCCATCCTGACGAACCACTGCTTGGAGACCATCGGCTCAATGACCGAGTGGCAGCGGTAGCAGGTGCCCACGTCGTGGGTCAGCGGCTCGGTCTCCTTCAGCGCACCGCAGGCCTCCAAATCGGCCAGGATAACCTTGCGGGCCTCCAGCGCGGTCATGCCGGCATACTTGCCGCAGTCCAGCACGTCCGGCTCGTCGGCAGCAGCGCGGCCCGCCGCCTTTTCGGCATCGACGGCGGCCTTGTCGGCAGCGCCGGTCATGTGGCCGTCGTAGGTCAGCACACGGATCATCGGCAGGTCGTGGCGCTTGCCGACCTCAAAGTCGTTGGGATCGTGGGCGGGGGTGATCTTCACAACGCCGGTGCCCTTCTCCATGTCGGCGTGCTCGTCGCAGACGATGGGAATTTCGCGGCCCAGCAGCGGCAGCACGACATGGCAGCCGTGCAGGTGCTTGTAGCGCGGGTCCTCGGCGTTGATGGCAACAGCGGTATCACCCAGCATCGTCTCGGGACGGGTCGTAGCCAGCTCCAGCATTTCGCCGGTCTCCTTGACGGGGTAGAGCAGATGCCAGAAGCTGCCCTCCTTGGCCTCATACTCGACCTCGGCGTCGGAAATCGAGGTGTTGCAGTGGGGGCACCAGTTGACCATGCGGTTGCCGCGGTAGATCAGCCCCTCGTTGTACAGACGGACAAAGACCTCCTTGACGGCGTCGGAGCAGCCCTCGTCCATCGTGAAGCGCTCGCGCTGCCAGTCGCAGGAGCAGCCCAGCTTCTTCAGCTGGCTGACGATGCGGTTGCCATAGGTGTTCTTCCAGTCCCAGGCACGCTCCAGAAAGCCGTCGCGGCCCACCATCTCCTTGGTCAGGCCCTCCTCGCGCATCTTGGCGACGACCTTGGCCTCGGTGGCAATGGACGCGTGGTCGGTGCCGGGCACCCACAGCGCGGCATAGCCCTGCATCCGCTTGTAGCGGGTCAGGATGTCCTGCCAGGTCTCATCCATGGCGTGGCCCATGTGCAGCTGGCCGGTGACGTTCGGCGGCGGCATGACGATTGTAAACGGCTTTTTGCTGCGGTCGATCTGGGTATGGAAATACCCCTTGTCGCACCAGTTCTGATAGATGCGATCCTCGGTGCCCTGCGGGGCATACTGTTTGGCGAGTTCCTTCGGCATAGTGTAAACCTCCTCGTGAATGTGCGGGGCGTGATTTTTACATTTGGACAAAATAAAAAAGGCCGCCCCATGAGTTTATCATGGGACGGCCTGAAAAGCTCAAGTCGCGGTACCACCCAAGTTGCCCGATCGGGCCGCTTTGCGGCAGGCCGACAAGCCCGCCTGCCCTGATAACGGCGGCAACCCCGTGCGCGGCTGGCAGGGGAGAAGCCCCTCTCACCGCGCCTGCTTGAAAGTGACAGCACCCGCCGCACCGTACCGGGCTTGCATCCTCCCCGGCTTGCTGCAAAGGTACGACGCGGGCACACTCTTTCGCACTGCATTTGTACCTTATAATGTACCGCAATGCGGCGGATTTGTCAAGGGCGGGTGCGCAAATCTGTCGGGCCCCTGGGCTCCTGCAGAGAGAGGTGAGCTGTCTGTCTTACTCCCACTTCTCCCACACCTCGGGGCAGTAGCCTACGGTGGCCTGTCTGCCGTTGCGCACAATGGGCTGGCGGAAGAGCTGCTGGTTCTCGAACAGCTTGTCGGCCTGCTGGCTCTCGTCGAGCCATTTCAAAAGCGCCAGCGTGTCCTTGTCCTTTGCGTTCTCGTCGACGAGCTTTGCCCAGCCGCCCACGGCGCGGCAGACGTTGTCGAACTCGCCGCGGCTCATGCCCTTTTCCTTCATGTCGATCATCTGGAATCGGATGCCGCGCTCCTTGAACCACCGCTGCGCCTTTTTGGTGTCAAAGCTCTTGTTCGTGCCGAAAATCTGGATGTTCATGGCCATTCCCCCGCAAAATACATTCTTTGCATTAGAATACCACAAAAACCGCACCCTGACAACTTGCAAGGCCGGGCCTGCAGTATGAGGGAAACTGCGGGAGAACGCTTGCTCTTATGCGGGCTGCGTGCTATAATACAGGTTTATAGAGGAGTATCTATAAAGGAGTATTATGGAAAAAGAAAGAACCAGTCCGTGGCTGATCTTGTTCCGCGTGGTATTTACGGCGGCACTGATCGCCTGCATTATGTTTATCTTTCGCAACTCACTGGAAAACGGTGCCCAGTCGTCCGCACGCAGCCAGGCCGTCATGCAGTTGGTCAACAGTGCGCTGGCCAAGGTGCATCTCGGCCCATTGTCGGAGCATCTGATCCGTAAGCTCGCGCACTTTTCGGAGTTTGCGCTGGAGGGCTTTCTGCTGATGCTCTGCATCCGCGTGTACACAAAGCATTTTGTGCGCCACATGAGCTGGCCGCTGCTGGGCGGCATGACAACGGCGCTGATGGATGAGACCATCCAGCTGCACAGCCTCAACCGCACCTCGTCGGTGGTGGATGTCTGGATCGATATGTCCGGCGTCGTGGCGGGACTGCTGTTTGCACTCATCATCCTGCTGATCGTGCGCGGCGTTACCGCATTCATCCGCGTCAAGCAGGAGAACCGCGCTCTGCGCGCCGAGAGCGCGGAGCTGCGCCGCCGCGAGCATGAGCGGCTGGCCCGCCGCGCCGCCCACCGTGCCCACGAGGCACAGCTGAACCGCCCCGAACCCGACGAGGATAACTATGAGGAGGACGAAGAATGACGACCCAACAGGCAATTGAAGCCCTGCACGCCCTGCCGCGCATGGGGCAGGGCGCACCCGGTCTGGCCCGGATGCAGAACCTGTGCGACCATCTGGGAAACCCTGAAAAGGAGCTGCAGTGCATCCACATTGCGGGCACGAACGGCAAGGGCAGTCTTGCGGCCATGACGTCCTCCATCCTGACGGCAGCGGGCTACAAGACCGGTCTGACCATCAGCCCGTATGTGGTGGACTTCCGTGAGCGGTTTCAGATCGACGGCGAGATGATCCCGCCCCGCACGCTGGCAAACCTGACGGAGAAGGTGCTCGACGCGATTGACGCCATCGAGGCCGAGGGCGGCGAGAAGCCTGTGGAGTTTGAGGCCGTCACTGCGCTGGCGTTCCTCTGGTTTGCCCGCGAAAAGTGTGATCTGGTCGTGCTGGAGACCGGCCTTGGCGGGCGCTGCGACGCAACGAACGTCGTGCCCCACAAGCTCGTGGCAGCCATCACAAAGATCGGCTATGACCACATGGAAGTCCTGGGAGATACCCTTGATAAAATTGCCGCCGAGAAGGCCGGTATTATAAAAGAAGGAACCGTCGTCGTCAACTATCCCGACCAGCCTGCGGAGGCTATGGGGCCGATCCTGACCGCCGCTGCCGAGGCGCACACAAGCATCATCACGCCCGACAAGGACGATTTGACGCTGCTGCGCGGCAAGCGGCTGGAAAACCGCATCGATTACGGCGGCTATCGCGCCGCACTGGGCCTGCCCGGCACGCACCAGGCTAACCACGCCGCCATGGCTGTCGAGATCGCGCTGGCTCTCTGGCGCGAGTTCGGCTATGATATTTCGGACGATGCCATTCTGCAGGGCCTTGCCGATGCCCGGATGCCCGCCCGCATCGAGGTGCTGCGCCGCCATCCGCTGCTGCTGCTCGACGGCTGCCACAACCCGGATGGTGCTAAAATGCTGGCCGCGACCCTGACCCGCGCCGACTTTGAGGAAAACCTCGTCGGTGTGCTGGGCGTGCTGGCCGACAAGGACTATAAGGATATGCTGTCCGATCTGGCCCCCTGCTTTGCCAAGGTCTACACCGTCACGCCCAACTGTCCCCGCGCATTGAGCGCCGAGGAATTGCAGAAGGAGGCACGCTTCCACACCGACGCCGAGGCCGCCGACAGTGTGGCCGATGCCATCCGCAAGGCCGTGGACTACGCGGACGAGAACAACCTCGCGGGCGTTGTTGTCTGCGGTTCGCTCTACCTTGCCGCCGAGGCCCGCCCGCTGCTTCTCAAAGAAGCAGAAAAATAACCGGCCATCGCCATTTCAACAAAATACGCACCCGTAAGCCTGTATCATAACGATACGGGCTTTTTATTTTGTCTCAACACCCCCTCCCGGAAATTACCCGTTGATTTTTAACTCTCCCCGTAGGGGCCGGGTATGTCCGGCCCGCAACCTTCCCAACACTACCCTGTATACCCTTATAAATGAAAAAAGAGGACAACCCTATGGCCAAAGTAACCTTCGTGCCCGGCAGCGGCACACTGGCCGCCTATTTGAGCGGCGAGATCGACCACCACGCCGCCCAGACACTGCGGCGGGAGATCGATGCCCAGGTCGATGACCGCCTGCCCGAGCTGCTGACGCTCGACTTCTCGGGCGTCACCTTCATGGATTCCTCGGGCGTCGGCCTGATTTTGGGCCGCGGACGCCACGTAAGCGCACTGGGCGGGCGGCTGACCGTCCAGAACCCGCCGCGCGCCGTGCGGCGGATGCTTGACCTGGCCCACATAACCTACGCCTGAACGGAGGTGAACACCGATGAAGATGCTCAATCAGGTAAAAATTACGTTTGCGGGCCGCTCCGTCAACGAGGGCTTCGCCCGCGCGGCGCTGGCCGCGTTTCTTGTGCAGCTTGATCCCACCGTGCCCCAGCTCGCCGATATGAAAACCGCTGTCTCCGAGGCCGTGACCAACTGCATCGTCCACGCCTACCCGGACAAGATCGGCCCCATCACAATGACGGCGGCCATCTATGAGGGCGGCATTGTGCGTATTACCATCACGGACCGCGGCGTCGGCATCCCGGATATTGCGAAGGCGATGGAACCAATGTTCACCACCGGCGACGCCGAGGAGCGCGCAGGTCTGGGCTTTGCCGTCATGCAGAGCTTCATGGACAAGGTCAAGGTCTCCTCCACGCCGGGCCGCGGCACCCGCGTGACCCTGACCAAGCGGCTGGATGCCCGCGCGTGAACCCCTACATATATAAGAGGAGGGGACAGTCATGCCCACGGATATGCACCAGCTGCCGCGCGAAGAATTTATTGAGAGAAACCTCGGCCTTGTCCACGCCTGCGCCGGGCGGTTCAAGGGGCGGGGCATCGAGTATGAGGAACTCTACGCCGCGGGCTGTCTGGGCCTTGTGAAGGCCTGCGACGGGTTTGATACCGGGCGCGGCGTCTGCTTTTCCACCTATGCCGTGCCGGTCATCCTGGGCGAGATCAAAAAGCTGTTCCGAGATGGCGGCACGGTCAAGGTCAGCCGTTCGTTAAAGGAGCTGAGCCTTAAAATCAATGCCGAGCGTGAGCGCTGCCTCAAACGCACCGGCCAGGAGCCCGGCGTGACCGAGCTGGCCGAGACGCTGGGCACGACCCCGGAGCAGATTGCGCTGGCCATCCGCGCGGCCCTGCCGACCCTGAGTCTGACGCCCGTGGACGACGAGGACGGCCTGCGGGAGTTTGACGTGCCGGTGGAGTCCCCGGAGGAAGCACTCTCGGACCGCATCGGTCTGGCCGAGGTGATGGACAGGCTGGACAGCGGTGACCGCCAGCTCATCCGTCTGCGCTTCTTCGCGGGCCGCACCCAGAGCGAGACCGCCCGCGTCCTCGGCACGACCCAGGTCCAGATCTCCCGTCGCGAGCGCCGCATCCTGAAATGGATGCGCGAACAGCTGTTAGAGGCCCAATGATACCCCCGACACGCACCCGCTCACCCTTCCACCCCCCCATAATTTGTGCCCGCCAACCGCCATCACCCCAATATGCACCTTGCCCAAACTTCACCCTCAAACTTTGTCGAAAAAATCA
>UMHJ01023236.1_pt1 | contig 21683 bp, 15 predicted proteins | sample 1965511 | NCBI WGS metagenome assembly UMHJ01 (sample SAMEA4836096, study PRJEB28245) | human gut metagenome | biome: gut microbiome; material: fecal sample | place: Denmark | collected 2008
TTCTACATTATCAAAAAACATCAAGCAAAGACCCTGTGGATAAACCCATCAAAAGTTGTGGAAAACCATAGGGAAAACTATGTGGAAAACTCGCGGGATATCCACTCCCCTACTCCGCCAAGCGTTCCAACGGGGATATCCACAGGGTTATTCTCACGATTTTCGCCACTTTTCCACGGATTTTAAACGAAAAAAGATATAAACTTATTACCTTTGCACCACATTATGGAAATGTGGACAAAGTATCTAAATGATTAAATATCAGGCAGAAGAAATCAACACTCCCTGCGGATAACCCTGAAAGAGACGTTGATAACGAAATAGCCAAACTTTCCGCCCGATACTTATGCACGTATCCACGGCATATCATCATCTTACATACTTTGTTTTATCTATAAAGAAAAAGAATATAATAATATAAAATGTCATGGTGAAGAAAGAATGGATAGAGAAGGGCTACGTAACGGAACCCATCGATAGTTCCCTCGACCTGAAGGCCGAAATCAGGAAACTGTGCCAAGAGAAAGAGGCCATCATCCTGGCCCACTATTATACCACGGGCGATATACAGGAGATAGCCGACTTCGTGGGTGACTCCCTGGCTTTGGCGAGAAAGGCTGCCGAGACCGACGCAAAGGTGATGGTGATGTGTGGCGTACACTTCATGGCGGAGACCTGCAAGCTCTTGAGTCCTGACAAGCTGGTATTGGCACCCGACCTCAATGCGGGATGCTCGCTGGCGGACTCTTGCAAGGCGGAAGATTTGAAGCGATACAGGGACGAGCATCCTGGTTATCAGGTAGTGAGCTATGTGAACACGACGGCGGCGGTAAAAGCCTTGACCGACGTGGTAGTGACCAGCGGCAACGCCAAGAAGGTGATAGACTCCTTCCCGCAGGACGCCAAGCTTATTTTCGGGCCAGATTACAATCTTGGCAACTATATCAATAGCGTGACGGGCAGGCAGATGTTGCTTTGGAATGGTGGTTGCCATGTACACGAGAAGTTCTCCGTGGAAGCCATCACGGAGTTGAAACGCCAGCACCCCGAGGCCGTTGTCATGGCTCATCTGGAGTGCAAGGCTCCCGTCTTGGCCCTGGCCGACGTGAAAGGCAGCACGGCGGACATGCTGCGCCATGCCCGTCAGCATCCCGAGCGGGAGTATATCGTGGCCACGGAGGCGGGCATTCTGCATGAGTTGCGTCGCAGTTGCCCGACCACGCGGTTCTATCCTGTTCCTCCACAGATATCTTCAGTGGGCGCTGGTTGTGGCTGCAATGAGTGTGAGTATATGAAGATGAATACCCTGGCCAAGATATATAACACATTAAAATATGAGTGGCCAGCCGTGGAGGTAGACCCAGACATCGCCCGAGAGGCGGTGAAGCCTATCGAGCGCATGCTCAGCTTGAGTTAAAGAAATGTAGCGGCGATGTACACATCGCAGTGCAATAAAGCCGTAGAGCCGCGTTTTCGCGTCTCAGTCAGCAAGATTGACCATTTGAATGATTAGTCTTTTAGTTGGCCAAGACGTGAAAATGCGGCTCTATAATTTTCTTTCAAATTCCCGCAATGAATGACGGTTTACCAAAACAACTTATTTTCGTGGGCAAAACAAGTTAAATTGCCGAACAAAATAACTTGTTTTGTTCACCAAAATAACTTATTTTCCTGTTCAAGATATTTTCTTTTCACTCGCGGTCAACGCGGAAAGCGTGGCTATGACAAACACCAAGGCCATATTGAAATAGGTAATGTCGTAGGTAGAACTAAATAATCGCGACCAATCCCCTCGCGTTGCCATGTTGAAAATAAAGGTATAGGCTACCATAAAACCCAGCAATACAGCTGTATAGGCGTATAACTTCACGTATTTGGCTTTCCATTTACATGCCAACCAAACAGATATGACCAAGAAGACAATAAGGTCAAAATCCCGGATTTGGCTTGTTTGTAGGGCAAAAGGGCCATGGTCACTATAAAGTAATGTATTGGCATCCCAAATCCAAAAAGGCAGGAAGGTGACGGCGAAAGTTATCACCACTATGAGAAGGAAACTGATTTTTCTTTGCCAAGACACCTGCGTGAACTCCTGGAAGTACAGCATGAAGAGGGGAAGGATGGCCGTCAACCTGGTGCTGGCTGTCAACCCACACAATATGGCAATGGCTATAAGATGGGATTTCAGGGTAATCTTGAAATAAACGAGATAGTTGACGACGCTGCCCACCAACAGGAAGTTTGTCATCATGTCACTTCTGGTCACCACTTCATATAAATAGGCGGGAGAGGCTATCAGCAATAGCAATGACAGATAACCTCCTTTGCTTCCCCATTGCAGGTACGCGGAATGGATGAACAGTAATGTGGCAACAGAAAAGGATAGTCCTACATTTCCCAATAGATAAAAGGGAACATGGATTATCTGCCAAACAGGAAAAGGCGAGCCATATCCGTGCAGGTGCGTTTCCGCCCCATAGGGATATGAACCCTGAAAGAGAGATTGGATAAAATGATGTATGGCTGACCATCTGTCTATTTTCAATTCATAGGGATTGATAGATGATTGCAACGCTATCAACAAGGCGATAGCGACAAGACTGCTTACAAGCAATCCTTTTTTGTTTTGGAAAATGTCTTTCCTCTCTATTTGAGCGAAAGCCGCAAACGCAACTATGGAGTAAACCAAGCAAGCGACAATGGCCAAAACATCACTTATCCTGGAAGCGTATTTGGTGATAAACAGCAGGTTGATGGCTATATAGGCGAGCAATGGCGGCAAGATGCCTTGTTTTTTCAAGAGGATACGCATATTTACCTGACTATTGCCACTTTGCAAACTGTTCCCTTATCTCCATCTTGCGTGGCGGTTTGTACCATATAAACGCCAGAGGCTACGGGTTTACCCTTCATGTCGCAACCATCCCAAACATATATGCCTCCTGTGCTTCTGCCTTTAGCCACTAACTGACCACTGCTTGATACTATTTTCACGTCGGCGTTATAGGTGAGTCCCGTGATAGTGATAGGGCCGGTATAGTTGGGTCTTACGGGGTTTGGATAGGCATAGGTGGTATCGTCGTTCATTTCCGTTACTGGTTCGGTGACATTGGCCGCGTAAGAGCAGAGACCTTTTTCCGTGCCGAAGTATACCATGCCAGTACTGGAATCGATAGCTATAGACTCAACATAATCGGCAAGTAAAGGACTGTTTACGGATTGGAAGTGCTCCAATTCCGTGAAATTGTCGTTGTCTATCAGGTAAACGCCATTCTCCATGGTGGCAAACCATTTTCTGTTACCTCCGTCTATGGCGATATCCGTGACGCTGATATTCGCTAAAAGGTAGTCTCCTAATCCGGAACCATCGTTTCTGGGCACGATAACTTGTTGGAATGCGTTTTCTCCGCTGTTGATATCATTTTCCCTCAACATCAATGGGCCTACATTTGTACCGAACCAGATATGATGCTCTCTGTCCTCCGCGACACAGAAGATGCGCTGTACTTCTAAGATATTGCCATTTTGATTATAAAAAGAAGTATACGACTTGAGTTCGTCAGTGGTCCTGTTATAACAGAAAATGCCCGGTCGCTCCCAGTTGTCGTTGACGAACCACATCAATCCCCTGCTGTCAATGAAAATGTTGCGCAAGTTGTCGAGCACTCTTCCATTATCTTTCACTAACGCTTGTTGATGATGGGATATCCATTCCTTGTCTTTAGTGTATTCCAAGAGAGAATGGTTTTCTCCCATGCTGTTCAATAACCAAAGGTTTCCCTCATTGTCAAATTCCGCGTCTTGCACTAATTGATAGTTCTTGTCAGTGGCGAAAGCGGATTCTATGGGGCTGTTTGTATAGTCATGGTATTGGGTTAACAGGCCGTCTTGGAACTCGTAGAGTCCCGTTCTGCCTCCGGCGAAGACGTGTCGCTCATCTAAAGGGTCTATGGCTAAGGCGGAAACATCCACAAACTGTACGCCCGTGGAGCTTGTCACTTCATCAATAGGATATATCTGCCAGTCTTCCGTTTCCTTTTCTAATACCTGGATGCAACCAGGGCGATAGAGGTCGGTGATGACATCATATCCCCTTCCGCAACTATATATCTTATCATGATATATTTTCAGCATGCCAAAGTGGTTGTACCGTGGTCCGCCTGGGTTGGCGTTCTTGACGGCTTCCCGCAAGGCTTGCTTGTCCTCTTCTTGCTTTTGGGTATAGTCCCCTACCCTGCTCCATTGACTCTTATCCACGAGATTGGCGGTCAAGGAAGCCTGGTAGAGTCCCGCCGAACTACTGGCCGCGTAGATATGGTCGCCTTCTATATAAGTGTAGTTGACGGGAAAGCCCAAATTGTAGGTATCGCTGATTTCCGCGTCCTTGACATTCAGTTTTACGATGCCGAATCCAGTGCTAAGATAAGCCAAATGGCCATTCATATAGATGTCGTTGACCGTCTTGTCCACGGCCAGCGTATTGTTTTGGTAGTCGGTCAGTATTTCCGCCTCGCCATTATCAGCCAGTAGGTCTATATTATAATTGGTATAGACGATAACTAATTTTTTGGCGGTGGCGTTGTATTTTATATGGGCTATCTGGCAATCGTTCAGACAATCGGCCTTGCTGAATGTCTGTACGCTGTTGTCGTTGGTATTATAGGCATAGAGATTATCAGAGGCCTGCACGTAAATCACATTGCCTGCTTTTTCCAAGTCTTGTATTTCATGGTAAGCCAAATAGGCTTTCCATTGCCCGATGGCTTGTCCCATGGCGGTGACACAGGCCATGAGCAGCGACAGAAGCGTGACAAGCGGTCTCTTCCTCATATACATATATTATATAATAAGGTATAGGCGGTTACGCTTGCTTGAGGTATTCGGCCAGTTTCTTCACGGCTCTGGCGCGATGGGAGATATGGTTCTTGATGGTTTCTCCCAGGGCGGCGAAACTCTTTTCATAGCCTTCGGGCACGAAGATGGGGTCATATCCGAAGCCCTCGTTGCCTTGTCGCTCGGTAGAGATATGTCCTTCCACGATACCTTCAAATAGATGGACGTTCTCCGTCTCGTCCTCCCCCAGCTCGATAAGGGCTATCACCGTGCGAAATCTGGCCTGGCGGTTTTCTTTTCCTTCCAATTCCCGGAGCAATTTGGTCATATTGGCCTCACTGTCGTGATCGGTTCCTTCTGCGTAGCGGGCACTATGCACGCCAGGAGCGCCTCCCAAGGCTTCCACTTCCAGTCCCGTGTCATCAGCAAAGCAACTGATATGATAACGCTCGCTTACGTAGCGGGCTTTCTGCAAGGCATTCTCTTCTAATGTATTGCCAGTCTCGGGAATGTCCTCGTGGCAACCTATCTCTTTCAAGGAGACAATCTCGAATTCGGGGGACAATATCTCCCTTATTTCTTGCAACTTATGTTGGTTATTGGTCGCGAATACGATGCGTTTCATTCTTTCTGTTTTTGTTTGAGTTTTACCTTCATCTCATCGAAGCCCTCGCCATAGACACCGATGACTGAGCTTTGGCTGACAAAAGCGTTGGGGTCTATTAACTTAACGATGCGGAAGATATTGGTGCTCTCCCGCTTCTTGGCCAGCACGCAGAGCACTTTTCGCTCATGACCCGTATACCATCCATGGGCATCGAGTATAGTGACACCGCGTCCTGTTTGCATGGCGATGGCATTAGCTATCTCTTGATATTTATTGCTGAATATCATGAATTGCACGCTTTCCCGCTGCGCGTTCATCACGTAGTCCAAGACGAAATTTTCTATCACCATGGTGCAGAGACCGAATACCGCCTTGCGCCATACGTCTATCACTTCATAATCCGGCTTCGCCATAAAGACAGGGATAGAACTGGAAATGATAAGGATGTCAACGAAGATGAGCGCGCGGCCGATGGAGATGTTATGGAACTTGTTGACCACTGCGGCGATGATGTCAGTGCCGCCTGTACTGCCGTTGTGCAAGAAGACAATGGCCAGGGAGGAGCCTGTCATGACGCAACCAATGATAAGCGACATGAAGTCTTGCCCTGGTCCCAGTACTTGAATCAGCTCTCCGTTGTCCTTGGTCATTAGTTTTTGGGCAAAGGCCAAGAGCAGAGAGAGCATGATAATGGCGTAGATGGTCTTCACCATGAACTTCAATCCCAACAATCGCAAGGCCAACAGCAGCAAAACGGCGTTGATGACGAAGTAAGAGATAAAGATGGGAATGCCCGTGGCATAGAAGATGATGGCAGCCACACCTGTCACGCCACCTGTCACCATCTCATAGGGCAGCAAGAAAACTGTCCATCCGAAGGTATAGAGCATGAGTCCAAGGGTGATATAAAAATAATCCTTGAACTCATCGCGAAAGTTTTGTGTCAGCGCCAGCTTTGCCATGCTATTTCTTTAATACCACGTTGATGATTTTCTTGGGCACCACGATGACTTTCAATACCTGCATGCCTTGCATGTATTTTTGGCTCTTCTCATCTGCCAATACGGCGGCTTCTATTTCCTTGGGTTGCGCGTCCATGGGGAAGGTCATTTGGAAACGGGCCTTGCCATTGAAGGAAACGGTCATCTGCACTTCGTCCTCCACCAAGTAACGCTCATCGCATTGAGGCCAATGGGCATCGCATACGCTACCCTTTTCCCCCAACGCCTCCCAAAGCTCTTCCGCGATGTGGGGAGCGAAGGGAGCGATGAGTACCACCAATGTCTTTAATACTTCTTGGTTATGGCATTTCTGGCCGCCCAGTTCGTTGACGGCTATCATGAAAGCGGAAATGGCCGTGTTATAGGAGAACTTCTGTATGTCCTCGGTCACCTTCTTGATGAGCTTATGGAGTGACTTCAACGACGCGGGAGTAGCCTCTTCGGTGACTGATGGCAAGAACTGGTCACCGCGGTTGTCATAGAACAGGTTCCAGAATTTCTTCAGGAAACGATGACAACCATCTATGCCGTTGGTATCCCAGGGCTTGCTTTGCTCCACGGGGCCCAGGAACATCTCGTAAAGACGTAAGGTATCGGCACCATATTTCTCTACGATCATGTCGGGATTCACCACGTTGTACATGGATTTAGACATTTTCTCGATGGCCCATCCACAGATATACTTGTCGTTTTCCAATATAAACTCAGCGTTATTGTATTCTGGTCTCCAAGCGCGGAAAGCTTCCAGGTCGAGCACGTCACCATGCACGATGTTCACGTCTACATGGATAGGCGTGGTGTCATATTGGTCTTTCAGTCCCAGGCTGACGAATACGGGCGCTTTGTCGTGGTCATCGCTGTTCACGCGATAAACGAAATTGCTGCGTCCTTGTATCATTCCCTGGTTGATGAGCTTTTGGAAGGGCTCTTCCTTGCAACTTACGCCGTAATCGAAAAGGAATTTATTCCAGAAGCGGGAATAAATCAAGTGACCCGTGGCGTGCTCGGTGCCTCCCACGTAGAGGTCTACCTGTTGCCAATATTGGTCTATTTCGGGAGCCACGAGGGCCTGGTCGTTCTTGGGATCCATATAGCGCAGGTAGTAAGCGCTACTGCCCGCGAAACCAGGCATGGTGTTCAATTCAAGCGGGAAGACAGTCTTTTGGTCTATCAACGACTTGTCCACCACCTGGTTATTCACGGTGTCCCAGGCCCATTTCTTGGCTCTTCCCAAGGGGGGCTCACCCGTCTCCGTGGGTTCATACTTGTCTATCTCGGGCAATTCCAAGGGCAATTTGTCGGCGGGTATCATGTAAGGCATGCCGTCCTTATAGTAAACGGGGAATGGCTCGCCCCAGTAACGCTGGCGGGAGAATATGGCATCCCTGAGCCGGTAGTTCACCTTCACCCTGCCCAGATGGTGCTCAGCCACGTATTTCTTGGTGGCGGTGATGGCTTCCTTTACGGTAAGCCCATTGAGCGAGAAGTCTATGTAGGGTTTTACGTCCTTGCGGGGACTGTTGGTCACGATACCTTCCTTGGCGTCAAAACTTTCCTCGCTCACGTCCGCGCCCTCTATCAAGGGGATGATAGGCAAATTGAAGTGCTTGGCGAAGGCATAGTCACGGCTGTCGTGGGCGGGAACGGCCATGATGGCTCCCGTACCGTAACCGGCCAGCACATATTCGCTCACCCAAATGGGAATAGCCTCGCCCGTAAAGGGATTGATGGCGTAAGAGCCCGTGAACACTCCTGTCACCTTGCGGTCGGAGATGCGGTCCAGCTCGGTGCGCTTTTTCACGTAGGAGAGATACTCATCGACCGCCGTTTGTTGCTCGGCTGTGGTCACCTGGCTCACATATTCGCTCTCGGGAGCCAGCACCATGAAGGTGACGCCAAACATGGTATCGGCACGGGTAGTGAAGATAGTGAAGCGAACGTCACTGTCCTTGACGCTGAATTCCACCTCCGCTCCTTCCGAGCGGCCTATCCAGTTACGTTGGGTCTCTTTCAGGCTGTCCGTCCAGTCTATGGTGTCCAGTCCGTCGAGCAAGCGTTGCGCGTAGGCCGACACACGCAAGCACCACTGGCGCATCTTTTTCTGCACCACGGGGAAACCTCCTCTTACGCTCACTCCGTCTACCACCTCGTCGTTGGCCAGCACTGTGCCCAGTCCGGCGCACCAGTTCACCATGGTCTCGCCCAAATAGGCGATACGGTAATTCATCAAGGTTTGTTGTTGCTCCTTTTCGCTCATGCGCTTCCATTCATCAGCGGTAAAGCTCAATTCCTCGCTTTGCGCCACGTCAAGTCCTTCAGTGCCTTTCTCCTCGAAGTGCTTTATGAGTTTGGAAATGGGCTGGGCTTTCTGGCAGGAATTGCAGTAGAAGCTGTCAAACATCTTCTGGAAAGCCCATTGCGTCCACTTATAGTAGACAGGGTCGCAAGTGCGCACTTCCCGTTCCCAGTCGAAACAGAAACCTATCTTGTCCAGCTGCTCCCGGTAGTGGTTGATGTTCTCGGTTGTGGTCTTCTCCGGATGTTGCCCTGTTTGTATGGCATATTGCTCCGCGGGCAGTCCGTAAGCGTCATAACCCATGGGATTGAGCACGTTGAAACCTTGCAATCTTTTATAGCGGGCATAGATATCACTGGCGATATAACCTAGTGGGTGTCCCACATGCAGTCCCGCCCCGGAGGGGTAAGGAAACATGTTGAGCACGTAGTATTTCTCTTTCGTCTTGTCCTCGGTCACGCGATAGGTTTTTCTTTCTACCCATCTGCGTTGCCATTTCTTTTCGATTTCCCTGAAATTGTATTCCATTGTCGTCTTGTTGTTGTTTTCTTCTCTATTGTGGTCAGTCCCCTACCCTTTTGGAGAAAGGGTACACCAATTCAACTTGCAAAGATAGCGGAAAACGGGGACATGGCAAAACAAAACCCCATAAACTTGCCATCAAGCCGAGGCTTTTGTCCATGGTTGCCGCGGAGGAGGTGGGGAATCATCTAAGACTATTCCTGGAATCATCTTACTCTATTCCCGGAATCATCTAAGACCATTCCCAGAATCGTCTTACATGATTCCCCGCCTCCCTGGCGCATATCTTAAGGCTAGCCTACAGCGAGGGCGATGATTGAGGCGGTTTTTCCCGCGAGTATTTTGCCATTTGGCGATATTTCATTACCTTTGCCTGTCCAAAACGAGTGCTTCCATGGCAGAGAAAGACAAGACACTGACCCCCATGATGAGACAGTTTTTCGAGATGAAATCCAAGCATCCCGACGCGATGTTGCTGTTTCGTTGTGGCGACTTTTATGAAACCTATTGCCAAGACGCTATCGAGGCTTCCGCCATACTTGGCATTACGCTTACCCGCAGAAGCAATACCGGACAAGCGCAAGCCATTGAGATGGCTGGTTTTCCCCACCATGCCCTTGACACCTATCTGCCCAAACTTATCAGGGCGGGCAAGCGCGTGGCCATCTGCGACCAACTGGAAGACCCCAAGAAGAAACGCCTGCAGCTGAAGGGAAAGAAAGGGCTGACCGAGGAAGACCGCATGGTGAAGCGGGGCATCACTGAGCTGGTGACCCCGGGAGTGGCCATGGGCGACAACGTGTTGAACTACAAGGAGAACAACTTCCTGGCCGCTGTCCACTTCGGCAAGGCGGCCTGCGGCGTGAGTTTCCTTGACATTTCCACGGGAGAGTTCCTCACGGGCGAGGGCAGCTATGACTACGTGGAGAAGCTCCTGGCCAATTTCCAGCCCAAGGAAGTGCTTTACGACCGCTCCAGGAAGCGGGATTTCGAGCAGTACTTCGGCACGCGTTATTGCGTTTTCGAATTGGATGACTGGGTATTTACCGAGCAGACGGCCAAGCAAAAGCTATTGAAGCACTTCCGTACCCGCAACTTGAAAGGTTTTGGAGTAGACCATTTGAAGAACGGCATCATAGCGGCGGGGGCCATCATGCAATACCTGGAGATTACCCAACATACCCGCATCGGTCACATCACCGCCATTTCCCGCATAGAGGAAGAGCGTTACGTGAGGATGGACAAGTTTACCATCCGCAGCCTGGAGTTGATAGACACTATGCAGGAAGACGGCACCTCGCTGCTGGACGTAGTAGACCGCACCATCACGCCCATGGGAGGCCGCATGCTAAGGCGATGGCTCGTCTTTCCGCTAAAGGACGTGAAGCCTATCAACGAGAGATTGGACGTGGTGGAGTATTTTTACCGCCAACCAGAGTTCAAGGACTTGGTGGAGGAGCAATTACATCGTGTTGGCGACCTGGAGCGCATCATCTCCAAGGTAGCGGTAGGACGTGTTTCCCCCAGGGAGGTCGTGCAGCTCAAGAACGCCCTGAACGCTATCCGCCCCGTGAAGTCCGCCTGTCAAAGCGCGGGCAACGAGGCACTCAAAAGGGTAGGGGAGCAGCTCAATCTTTGTGACAGCCTGCGGGAAAGGATAGAAGCCGAGATAGTGGCAGACCCGCCCCAATTGGTCAACAAGGGAGACGTGATAGCCACGGGTTACAGCGAGGAGCTGGACCAGCTGCGCGCCATCAGCCGCCATGGCAAGGACTATCTCTTGAAAATACAGGAGAGGGAAGTGGAACAGACGGGCATCGCCAGCCTGAAAGTAGGCTACAACAACGTGTTCGGCTATTACCTGGAGGTGCGCAACACCTACAAGCACCTTGTGCCGCCCGACTGGATCAGGAAGCAGACCTTGGCGCAGGCGGAACGATACATCACGCCCGAGCTAAAGGAATACGAGGAAAAAATCTTGGGAGCCGACGAGAAGATACTGGCACTGGAGGCGAGCCTTTTCAACGAGCTGGTGATGGCCATGCAGGAGTATATCCCGCAGATACAAATCAACGCCACCCGCGTGGCGTTCCTTGACTGCCTGCTCTCTTTCGCCAACACTTCCAAGGAGCATCACTATGTGCGCCCGGCGGTAGATGACTCTACCACCATCGACATCATACAGGGCAGGCATCCCGTGATAGAGACCCAGCTGCCGATAGGGGAGCGTTACGTGCCCAACGATGTCTACCTGGACAGCGAAAAGCAGCAGATTATCATGATTACCGGTCCCAACATGGCGGGTAAGTCCGCTTTGCTCCGTCAGACAGCCCTTATCGTGCTCCTGGCACAAGTAGGCTGCTACGTGCCCGCGGAAAGAGCTAACATCGGATTGGTAGACAAGATATTCACCCGTGTGGGTGCCAGCGACAACATTTCGCTGGGCGAATCCACTTTCATGGTGGAGATGACGGAGGCCGCCAACATACTCAACAATGCCACGCAGCGTTCCCTCGTGCTCTTCGATGAGTTGGGACGCGGTACTTCCACCTATGATGGCATTTCCATCGCGTGGGCTATCGTGGAGTATTTGCATGAGCATCCCGGCTCACAGGCACGCACGCTCTTCGCCACCCACTATCATGAGTTGAACGAGATGGAGAAGCATTTCCCCCGTATCAAGAACTATAACGTCAGCGTGAAGGAAGTGGACGGCAAGGTCATCTTCTTGCGCAAGCTGGAGCGGGGCGGCTCTGAGCACTCCTTCGGTATTCACGTGGCCGAGATAGCGGGCATGCCGCAAAGCATCATCAAGCGTTCTAAGGTGATTTTGGCGCAGTTGGAGACCGACAATGAGGGAGTGGGAGCCGTGGGACGACCCGATACCCGCCGCATACAGCAACCTGAAGAGGGCATGCAGCTCTCCTTCTTCCAGCTTGATGACCCTATCCTCTGCCAGATAAGGGACGAGATATTGGGCTTGGATATCAACAACCTCACGCCCGTGGAGGCGCTCAACAAGCTCAACGACATCAAGCGCATCGTGCAGGGGAAGTAGCGGAGGGGCTTGCGGAACAAGTTGTTTCGCTCATGGAAATAACTTGTTTCGCAAGGCAATTCAACTTGTTTTGCCCGCGAAAACAACTTAAATTGATGAGCGAAATAACTTGTTTTGTTTTCCCTTCTAGTCACGAAGGCTGATGATACTAGTTTCGTTGGCCATTGAAACTAGTTTCGTGGCTTCTTGAAACTAGTATCATTTTCCATCCTTATCTTGCCTCGTATTGTCTACGGCTTCCAAAAGCGGTAGGTGATGTCGTTGAATTGGTCACTGGCGGCTCTCTTGTAGAGTCGCTGGTTGGTGGTGGGCTGCTTCAGGCTGCCTAGGTGGGCGATGTAAGGCCCAAGCTTGATGTAATCGAAGTCGGACTTGTTGACCACGGAAGGTATGCGGATACGCCCGCTATACCACGCCACTTTCAGTTGGGGATGCTTTTCGTGCAGGTATTTAGCCAACTGGTTGACGCTTTCCGGCTCCGCGTCTCCTCCCATGAAGCAAACGCAAGTGATATCTTTGCCATATTCTCCCACGAAATCATCCAATACCGGTGGGGTGAGGGGCGTACCTATATCATCCCAGAGGAAATGGCTGTGGCAGCCCGGGCAATGGCAGGGGCAATTGGATATGTTGACGGCCAGCGTTACTTCATCGGGTATTTCCTGGAACACCACACCCGTATTGACATATTTCAACATGATGGGGGTAGGGGGATTATCGATTGACGTTTTCCAGTTCCTTTTCCAAATCTTTTGGCTGCAAGCGATTTCCGCCCGCGTAGAAACGTCGGTGGGCTTCCTCCTGGCGGGCTGCCGAGAAGTTGCTTACCCGTTTCAGGTATCCGATGATGCGGGTCATGTAGTCCACGTTCTTGCTGTGGCAGACGGGGCACTCCTTCAGGTAGCGCTTGTCTATGTGTCCGCAGTCGTTGCAGATGGTATTGGGTATGTTGAACGTGAAGTAATTGCATCCTTCCTTCGCCGCCACCTTCAGCAGTTGGCGGTATTGCTGCTTGGAGAGGTGCTCCGATAGGTTCATGTGCAGGGCGGAGCCACCCGTCAGGTGCTCTATGTAGGGGGCGCCATGGAGCTTGAACTTGTCGATGATGTTGAGCGATTCGTCTTCCACCACATAGAAATAGCTGTTGTAGCAGTCGCGGGGCACGAAGTAACCATCCTCCCTGTCCCACTTGGCGTGCTTTACGCCCACGTTCTCGGCGGGTATCATCTCGCAGTTGAAGAGCACGTCCTTGGAGCGATATTGCTTGTTGTATTTCTCTATCAGTCCCAGTATGCCCTGCACGAAGTGTAGGTAGTCGGGATTGTCGGTGATTTGCAAGCCCATGAACTCGGCGGCCTCCACCAGTCCGTTGATGCCAATGGTGAGATACTGGCGGCTGATGTTGATGTAGCCAGCGTCGAAGAGGGGCAGCATGCCATGGCGTTGCAGCTCCTTGAGGTTCTCGTTGTAGGCCAGCTGCACCTTGTGGCAGGTGTCAATGATGTCGGCCAGGAACTCCAGGTAGTCCATCTTGTGGTTCACGGCATACTGCACGCAGCGGTTGAGGTTGATGGTGAGCACGCTCTTGGAGCCGGTTGACACGCCTCCCGCTCCCAGCGTGTAGCTGAAGCCGTTGTCCTGTATCTCGTTGCGCAGGCGGCAGCAAGAGCTGAGCGAGTCGGCGTTGTCGCTCATATAAGTAAAGAAGGAGTGTCCCTCGGCATACATCTCGGCGGTGAAGTCACCCCACTCCTGGTCTATCACGTCTCCGTCCTTGGAGAGCAGGGCCATGGTTTCCACGGGGAAAGTCAGCACGGCCTTGGTGCGCTCCTGGTTGAACCACTTCATGAACCTTTTCTGCAGCCAGTTGAGACTGTCCCAGTCAGGCTTGCTGCCGTCGGGGAAGAAGAACTCACCGAAGAGGCTCTCGAAGTAGGGCTTGTCATAGTAGGCGATGTTCCAGAACACGGCCTGGTAGTTACGTGCACCCGTGGGCTGGTTGATGGAATAGACAATTTGCTCAAAGCAATCGGTAATCATCTTGTCTATGGTGCGCTGCCTGAGCGAGAGATCCACCACCTTGTCGGGCTCTTTCCAGTAGTCCTTGCCATATTCCAGCCCTATGAAGTAGTTCAGGTACATCAGGAACTCGGGCGTGGCGCACGCTCCGCTCAGCATGCTCGACACCATGAATACCATGTTGACGAATCCGCCACAGAAAGACTTCAGGTTGGTGGGTGCCGTGGAGTTGCCGCCAATAGAAGTGGTACCGCCTATGAGCCAGGGATACATGGTGATGGAGGCGCAATAGTTGGCCAGGCTGGTCTCGTCGTTCTTGTAGATGAAGTGGTGTTCCAGCAAGTCCAGGTACTTGGTGGCCATCTCCTTGCCATACATCTTTTTGATGCGGTCGGTCAAGAGGCGGCGGTTCAGCCTGATAAAGTTCGACTTGGGAAGCTCGCCTATCAGCGTGGCGATATTCTTGTGTTCCACGTTGGCGTTGGCATCATACTTGGAGCCAGTGGCGGCGTTTGCCGCGTCGCAATAGTCCGCCAAGAACTTCATTTTCTCCATGGTCTCGCGGTCTTCCGTGTGTCGCTGGCGATAGAGCATGAAGCTCTTGGCCACCTGGTAGTAACCTTCCTTCATCAAGGCTACTTCCACTTGGTTCTGTATGTCTTCCACCTTGATGCCCTCGTGTATGTCGAGGTGGCTCAATATGCGGGAGATACAACCCAAGTCAGCGGGTTCGTTCACGGAATTGAATGCCTTGATGATAGCATTCATGATTTTGTCCAAACTGAAGCGGTCTGTGCTTCCGTCTCTTTTTGTGATGGTGAAGTTCTTGATTTCCATTGCTTTCAAGATATATTTGCTTGTAATGTGTTCGTAACTAAACTTTCAATTTGTTGTAATGAAGTTTTCCGTTTTGGAAAACTTCTCTCGTGAATTCGTTGGCAAAGTTAGCAAAAAAATCAATACGGCGTACTGATTTGAGGGGAATATTTCGTGCGTTTAACGAAAAGATGTAGAGACGCATAGGAGTCATCATCTTTTCTAGGGCGAACCCTTTGGGTTAAAAACGCAGTAGTACTGACTTGCCCAACGCAGTGCTACTGATATTTCATTTCAGTACTACTGCTTTTCCATTTCAGTAGTACTGACTTTTTTGCGCGGATATGTCGTTTCTTTTCCTGATTTCACTAGACACTTTCTTGTTTGTGAACTAAATCAGCAAACATTTCTTTTGGATTGTAATCGCTAGTGTATGTCCTTCTCAGAATGGAACGCCTCACAACCGCTCTTTTTCCTCGGCGTTGGAGGACTGGAAGTTTGCCTTTGCCTTGTTGTAGGAGTTGCCGAGCTTCAGGACGAGCGATACCTCCACGCGGCGGCTGTCGTAATAGTTGTCGAACGATTGCTTGACGCCATTCGAATAGTATGTGTATTTGGGGATGCCGTTCTTGAGCAAGTCCTCGGCCTTGACGCTCACCATCAGGTTTTTCTTGCTGTTGGTGTAGGAAAGACCGGCGTTCAGCAGCAGGGCGTTGTGGCATTTCCGGTAGTTATAATATCCTGGCAAGTCGTCTTCCACGTACAAGGAGGCGGAGAAGTGCTTGCCCAGGAAGACGGTGTTATCCCATGAGAAGACGCATCCCCAACCCTTGACGTTCTGGAAAGCCGCTTGATGGGAGGTGTAACTGGCGTAAAACAGCTCCCCAGAGAGCTTTGTTTCCAGCCAGGAGCAGAGTAGGGGACTGTACTCCAAGTCCGCTCCCCACTCGGCGATGTCCAGGAAGTTGCCCGCCCGTTCCACTTGGTTCTGTATGTTCTTCCCGTCCAGGAACACCATGCGACCGAAGTCCTTGTCGGTCTTGGAGAAATAGAGCTTCGCGTAGAGGGCGTTGCCATGCATGTAGGAGAGGGAGAGATCGTGGATGTAGGCGGGCTTCAGGAACGGGTTGCCCTCGGAGTAGTCATACTTGCTGGTGTACCAACGGAAGGGGTCCAGCAGCCAATAGCTGGGCCGCCTTATCCTTCCCGCATAGCTGAGGCTTAGCGTGTTGCCCTCGTCTATGGGATATACCACGTCCACCACGGGGAACAACCGCCAATAGTGGTCGCGGTTTGTCGTGCCCAGGGAATAGGAGATGCCTTTGGTCTGAGTGTATTCCGCCCTCAATCCCAGGTTGAGGGACAACGGGCGCAAGGCTGTTTCCGCGTTTACGTAGAGCGCGTGGTTCCACTCCCTGTAGCCGAAGAGGTCTTGCGGGGTAGTGTCTGCGACCAGTTGCTCATTTTCCTCGTTATAGGAAGTGGAGTGGGTGTAGGCCAGTTTGTAGCCCTCGTTGAGCTTCCAATGCTTGAAATCATGGCAGAAATCAGCCTTCAGTGTGTAGATGTCATACTTCTGGTGGCCCGCGCTGTAGAAGTCCTCGTCCAGGGTGGTGGTCTCGGCCGTGGTTTGTGAGTGCCAGTCCCTGCGGTTTCTCACGTAGCTGTTGATGTAGCCCAAGGTGATATTGAGGTCGGACTGCTCGCCGAAGACGTGCGCGTAGTTGATTTCCCCGTTCGCCTGGTAGTTGGCGGAGCGTCCTTGCCCTTTTGATGACATGATGGAGTCCACCGCCATGCTGCCCAGGGAGAAATACCTGGTGTCGTTCGCCAGGTCGTAATCGCGCCCGTGGTGGAGCCATGGCAATTGCAAGGTGGCTGAAAGATGGTCGCGATCACTGATGTCCAGGCTGAAAGTGGTAAGCGTCATCACCACTTTCTCGGTGGATTTCTTGGGGCAGTCCGTAGCCACCAGGTAGTCGCCGAAATCGTTGGCGTATCGGCTGCGGGTGTAGGCGTTGCCAAGGCTGCCTAGCAGAGTGTTGCCTATCGTGAAGTTCTTCCCGGAGTAGAGTATGTTGGCCGACGCACCGCCCGTCAGGTAATGGGCCACGGAAGCCTTGCCCAGCAAGCGGGCCTGCCAACCCGGGTGGATGTTCTTGGTGGTCTCTATCTCCAGTATGCCCACGTTTTCCTCCGCCTCATACTTGGCCGGGGGCGTGGAAATCACGTGGATGCGCTTGATGTTCTCCAGTCCCAGCGAGTTGAGGTAAGCCATCAAGTCCCCGTCCGAGAGATAGACCTGGTGGTTGTTCAGGTAGACTAGCACGCCGCTCTTTCCCGCCATCGAGAGTACGTTGTCCTTGAGACGGAGTGTGGGGAGCTGCGGCAGCACGTCGGAGAGTAACTTGCCGTCCTTGCGCACGGCATCCATGTTGACCACGAAGCCGTTGTGCGACATCCGAACGGGCCTCCTCCGCGCCACTACCTCCACGCCGTTGAGGTTCGTGGACTCCTCCTCCAGCTGGAAATCTATGCTCTTCCGCCCCGCCACGGGCATGGTCTTGCTTACGCAGCCCAGGTATCCGCAGACGAGGCTATCATTTGCGCTCGCCTCTATCTCATAGCAACCCACGGAGTCCGACAACGCCACTTCCCCTGTATGGGCGTTCTTGACGGAGGCAAAGGACAGTGGCTGACCGTGGAGGAAGACGTGCCCGCTCACCTTGTAGGCCTGCGCCATGGCGGAAAAGTTGGCCACCCAAAGGAATATCGTTATGAAAAGAAACCTGTTCATTGTGCCAATGCCAAAAGGCGTTGCCTCGTTTTGGACGCAAAGGTATCAATATCCTTTATATATATGGTGTTTCCCACCCGATAATTAAGCTAGATTATACTTGCTTGAACGTGGTTAACGGGAAAGGGCGTTTTTTCGCCCAGCGCGCTTGTCAATGTAATGTGCGTTCGAGAGAAAGCCGTAGAGACGCGTTCTCGCGTCTCCGCAAGAGAGAAAAATGCTAATGGCGCATGGCCTGGCGGGGTGCCAAGACGCGAGAACGCGTCTCTACACTTTGACTGCGACAACATGGATGAAACAAATCGTAATGGGAGCGGCTTTCAGTAGAGTCCGCAATGCTCCTTGAAAATAACTTGTTTTCGCGGGCAAAATAACTTAAATTGATGAGCAAAATAACTTGTTTTGCCAAGGAAAATAAGTTGTTTTGAAGGGCAAAATAAGTTGATTTGTTTCCCTTTTCGCTTGCGGTGTCACGTATCCTCTTCCTTGGAGAGCTTCATTCTGCAGAGCGAGTAGGCTATCATCGCAAGTATAATGAGGGCGAGAATGGGCAGGCTGCAGAGCAGGGACTTGAGGAAACCGAACTCCATGTAATACAGGAAGAAGTCCATGAGGCATGTGACGAGGAGAGCGCTACTGCATACCCATACTATGAGCGGGATGGGTTCTCGCTGGAGCTTGACTTCCTTGTGGCAATGGTCGCACTGGATGGGACTGTTTTTCCCTTCAGGAAGTAGCGGAAATACCTCGATTTGGAGATGCTCTCATGGCAATATGGGCACTCTCTTGCTTTCATGGGCTTGCGCATTTATGTTTATGCGAAGATAGCGAAAAATATGACAACACAGGCAAAGTGCCGGGAAATAAAAGAAAAACCCGTGCGGAAGGCCGCACGGGGAATGGTTATTTCCTGACCAGTCTCCAGCCCCTGACGAGGCTCCACACGCCGATGGCGATGAGCGGCAGGGAGAGTATCTGGCCCATGTCTATGGGCAGGCTGGCCTCGAAGGCTTCCTGTATCTCCTTGGTGTATTCTATCAGGAAGCGGAAGGTGAAGATGAGGGTGAGGCAGAGGCCGAAATAGAGTCCCTTGCCCACGCTCTTCGGCCCCAGCCGGCGGTAGACAAAGAGGATGAGGAGGAAGAAACAGAAGTAGGCGAGCGACTCGTAGAGCTGGCCGGGATGGCGGGGATAGCCGTCCACCTTGGCGAAAATGAACGCCCAGGGCACGTCGGTCACCTTGCCGATAATCTCTGAGTTCATCAGGTTGCCCAGTCGGATGAACGTGGCCGTGATGCCCGAGCAGATGCCCATGTTGTCCAAGACCATCCAACTCGACATCTTCTCGTTGCGGCAGTAGAGCCAGATGCCTATCAGCATGCCTATCACGCCGCCGTGGCTGGCCAGTCCCTCATAGCCCGTGAGCCGCCAGCCGCCATCGGGCATGTGGCGGATGGGCAGGAGCATCTCCACCACGTGGTCCCAGGCCGAGAGGTAATAGTCGGGTTGGTAGAAAAGGCAGTGCCCCAGGCGGCCGCCTATCAGCACGCCGATGAATATGTAGAAGAAGAGCGACTGCGCCTGCTCCACCTTGAAGCCCTGCTGCTTGTAAATCTTCTGCATCAGGAGCAGGCCCAGGCCGAGGCCTATCATCCAGCAGAGCGCGTAGTAGCGCACGGAGAAAGAGCCTAGGTGGAAGGCGACAGGGGAGGGATCCCAGACGATGTAGTTGAGGAAGGGAAACATAACGCTAGGGGATATGAATGGTTATACATTGAAGCGGAAGTGCATGATGTCGCCGTCCTGCACCACGTACTCCTTGCCCTCTATGCCCAGCTTGCCTGCCTCGCGCACGGCGGCCTCTGAGCCATAGCGGATATAGTCCTCGTACTTGATGACCTCGGCGCGGATGAAGCCTTTCTCGAAGTCCGTGTGGATGACACCGGCACACTGGGGCGCTTTCCATCCCTTGTGGAAGGTCCAGGCCTTTACCTCCATCTCGCCCGCGGTGATGAACGTTTGCAGGTTGAGCAGGGCATAGGCTTTCTTGATGAGTCGGTTTACGCCGCTCTCCTCCAGTCCCAGCTCGTCGAGGAACATCTTCTTGTCCTCGTAGGTCTCCAGGCTGGCGATGTCCTCTTCGGTCTTGGCGGCTATCACCAGGGCTTCCGCTCCCTCGGCGGCGGCCATTTCCTCTACCTGCTTGCTATATTGGTTGCCCGACTTGGCGGAGCTTTCGTCCACGTTGCAGACGTAGAGCACGGGCTTGGCCGTAAGCAGGAAGAGGTCGTGGGCCACCTTCTGCTCCTCCTTGCTCTCGAAGGTGACGGAGCGGGCGTTCTTGCCTTGCTCCAGCACGTTCTTGTAGGCTTCCAGCACGCCCACCGCTATCTTGGCGTCCTTGTTGTTGCCCACGGAGGCTATTTTCTGCTGCTTGGAGAGCTGTCCCTCTATGGTCTCCAGGTCTTTCAGCTGCAGCTCGGTGTCTATAATCTCCTTGTCGGCCAGGGGATTGACGGGGTCTCCGCCCTCGCGCACCACGTTGTCGTCGTCGAAGCAGCGCAATACGTGGATGATGGCATCCGTCTCGCGGATGTTGCCCAGGAACTTGTTGCCCAGTCCCTCGCCCTTGGATGCTCCTTTCACCAGTCCCGCTATGTCCACTATCTCACACGTGGCGGGCACGATGCGGCCAGGGTGCACCAGCTCGGCCAGCTTGTTGAGTCGCTCGTCGGGCACGGTGATCACGCCCAGGTTGGGTTCTATCGTACAGAAAGGGAAGTTGGCTGCCTGCGCCTTCGCGCTGGAGAGGCAGTTGAACAGCGTAGACTTGCCCACGTTGGGGAGTCCCACTATACCACATTTTAAAGCCATGTCTTGTCTATTGTATTGTTTAACCGCCTGCAAAGTTAATGGAAATTATCGAGATAGCGGGCACTTCGCGGGAAAATGATGAAGTGTTAAAGTTTTGGGCGGGCGCGTGGCGGCCGGAAAAAACGCGTAACTTTGCCGCCAACAACCCAACCATTCACTAAAATAGACAAGTCATGAAGACGAAAGCGCTCCTGATGATGGCTCTCGCCGCCCCGTTGATGTCCTTCGCGCAGACTGGCAAGTGGAGGGCAGCGAGCTGAACGCCGCCTACGCGCCCATACAGAAAGCCTGCCGTCCCTACCGCGAGCGGATGGAGGCCATGGAGCAAGTGATGACCGAGAAGCTGTATAACGAGGAGTACCTGCCCCTGAGTCTCTGGATGGACAGCCTGCAAGCCGCTCGCGCTCAGCTCCCTGCGCGGCAAGTACGTGGTGCTGGACTTCTGGGGCAGCTGGTGTGGCTGGTGCATCAAGGGCATTCCCGACGTGAGCCTGCTCTATGCCATAGAGGGTTATCCCACGAAGATAGTGGTGGACCCCGAGGGGAAGATAGCCAAGATCGTGGTGGGCGAGGGCTCCGAGTTCTACGAGTACCTGGACCGGCTGTTCCAATAAGAGCGGACAGGCGACGGAAACAAGTTGTCTTGCCCGCTTTCTTGATTTCGGTGGTGGATTGTAGAGACGCGATTCATCGCGTCTCTACGTTTTTCCGCCGAACCCCCTGCGTTTTCCGCGCTATCCCTTGGGATTCTTCGCGCTGCCCGCAGGTGTAATCCGCGCTACCCGCAGGTGTAGTCCGCGCTACCCGCAGGTGTAATCCGCGCTACCCGGCGGTGTTTCCCGCGCTACCCGGCGGTGTTT
>UMHJ01046795.1_pt1 | contig 21649 bp, 20 predicted proteins | sample 1965511 | NCBI WGS metagenome assembly UMHJ01 (sample SAMEA4836096, study PRJEB28245) | human gut metagenome | biome: gut microbiome; material: fecal sample | place: Denmark | collected 2008
CTCTGCTGCTGGCTGAACTGGGGCTTCGGCCTGATCGCCGGCACGCTGCTGGCCAAGGAAGTGGTGCGCCGGGTGCCCACCGTGGACTATCCCCTGCTGATCGCCTCCGCCTACTCCGGCTTCGTCATCTGGCACGCAGGTCTGTCCGGCTCCATCCCCCTGGACCTGGTGGCGGGCAAGAAATTCGGCGAGGTCCTGTATCAGGCCCCCATCACCGACACGGTGTTCCACCCCATGAACCTGATCATGGTGGGCGTCATTCTGTTTGTCATGCCCCTTGTGAACTACGCCATGCACCCCGACAAGGACCACACCGTCTGCATCGACCCCACTCTGCTGGAGGATGAGGCCGAGCGCACCTATGAGGTCAAGACTCCCGCCGACAAGATGGAGCACTCCAAGCTCCTGTGGGCCATCACCCTGGTGGGCGGCTTTGTGTACATCGTCTATTACTTCGTTCAGAACGGCTTCACCCTGGGCCTGAACATCGTGAACATGATCTTCCTGTTCCTGGGCATCCTGCTCCACGGTGACCTGCGCCGCTATGTGGATGCCATCTCCGACGCCGCCGGCGGCGCTGCCGGTGTGCTGCTGCAGTTCCCCTTCTATGCCGGTATCATGGGCATGATGGTGGCCGCCAATGCCGAGGGCGTGTCCCTGGCGGGCGTGATCTCCGAGTTCTTCGTGAACATCTCCAACAACGTCACCTTCCCCATGCTGTCCTTCCTGGCAGCCGGTGTGGTGAACTTCTTCGTTCCCTCCGGCGGCGGCCAGTGGGCCGTGCAGGGCCCCATCATGATGCCCGCCGGCGCGGCTATGGGCATCGAGAATGGCCGCACCGCCATGGCCATCGCCTGGGGCGACCAGTGGACCAACATGATCCAGCCCTTCTGGGCCCTGCCTGCCCTGGGTATCGCCAAGCTGTCCGCCCGGGACATCATGGGCTACCTGGTCATCGTCACCCTGTTCGTGGGCGTGGTGGCCTGCCTGGGCTTCCTGGCCTGGGCCGCCTGGTTCTGATTTCTCCATATTCATCAAAAAAGCGATGCGGCCTTCGGGCCGCATCGCTTTTTTGCGGGCATGACGAACCGCCCGCCTGTTTTTTATTCCGTCAGCAGGCCCGCGTGGACCATGGCGTGGTACAGGCCGTCCTCCGCCGGGGTGCCGGTGACATACTCCGCCACCGCCTGCACCCGGGCCGGGGCATTGCCCATCACCAGCGGGTGTCCCACGCATTGCAGCATCTCCAAATCGTTGGCGCTGTCGCCAATGGCGCAGCAGTCGGCCAGGTCCTCTCCCAGGGCCTGGGCCACCGCCAGGCAGCCGGAGGCCTTGGAATACCCCCGCACCGGCAGCTCCAGCATACTGCCCCGGTCAATGATCTGGCACATGGGGGCCACCTCCGCCAGGAACTCCTCCCGGAGGCTGTCTGGCGCCGTCAGCACGCATACCTTGTCAAAGTGGAAGTCCGGGTCCCCGTCGGGCTGTCCCACCCGGACGCCCCGGGCCTCCAGCCGGGCGATGGCCCCCCGCAGCTCCCGGTTCTCGATGCCGTGGGGGGTGTCGCACCAGATGCGCTCCGCCTCCTCAAAGTACATATCCACCCGGCACCGGCGGCCGATCTCCAGGATTTTCCGGCTGGTCTCCCGGTCGAAGCCCACATGGCGGATGATCTTCCCGTCCAGCTGGATATACTGGCCGCAGGAGCACACCAGTCCGTCAAAATCCATGTCCATAAGCTGCGGGTCCATGGCAAGCCTGGGCCGCCCGGTGTTGATGACGCAGTGGTGCCCCGCCTGGCGCAGCCGCCGCACTGCCGTCACGGCGGAGGGGGGAATGGTTCCGTCCAGGTCCATGACGGTGCCGTCGATGTCAAAGAAAATAATGCTCATATTCCGGTTCTCTCCCTGTGTATTTTCCTCAGCTTGTCAAAAAGTCTTTTTTGACAAGCTGAGTGCGGTTTTTCAGAACTTAAAAAGTTCTGAAAAACCTGTGATTGCAAACGAAAGACACCCCTGATGGGTTTCTTTCGTAACGATCTTCCTTTCCAATGGCGGAAGATTTCCGAGTTTTTCGACAGTCTCTTTTCCCATCCATTGTACGGCAATTCCCCCCAAAAGGGAATCCGCATAATGCACAAATGTGCCGCCCCGGCGGACGGGAGTTTTTCCCGGGCTTGCAATGGCTGCCGCCCTCTGCTACAATAAAGCAAAATCGCCAGAGCATCATGCCAAGGAGGAGCATCCCATGACCAAGCAGGAAACCTATGACTATCTCCGGGCCCGGGGCGTGGCCTTTGAGATCACCGAGCACCCGGCGGTGTTCAATATGGAGGAGTGCGCCGCCGTGGACATGCCGTATCCGGAGGACGATGCCAAGAACATCTTCGTCCGGGACGCCAAAAAGCAGAATTACTATCTCATCACCATCCGCCACGACAAGCGGGTGGACCTGAAGGAGTTTCAGCGCCGCCACGGCACCACCCGGCTGAGCTTCGCCTCCCCGGAGGACCTGATGGCCCGGCTGCACCTGACCCCCGGGTCCGTGACGCCTCTGGGCCTGCTGAACGATCCGGACCGGTCGGTGCAGTTCTATCTGGACCGGGATTTCGAGGGAGGCCGCATCGGCGTTCACCCCAACGACAACACCGCCACCGTGTGGCTGTCCACCCGGGACCTGCTGGACCTGCTGCGGGAGCACGGCTCCCCGGTCCAGTGGGCGGAAATCTGATTTGACAAGGCCCCGGGGCTTCCCCCGGGGCCTTGGTGCGTTATCAGTCTATGTTGATCTCACCGATATCCTCCGCCGGGATGCCCAGGTCCAGCAGGGCCTGGGTCAGCTCCTTGTAAGAGGACTTGGTGGCGCTGATGGTGCGGCTGTCGCCGTCGCGGAACAGGGTGATCTCGACGCCCAGCCAGGCGTAGTCGCCATCCACCGGAAGAACGTTCTTCGCCTGGACATCCCGCCAGGCGGCGTCATACAGGGCCTGGGCCTCCTCCGCCGTCAGCTCCCGGCTTTCGCCGGCGGCGTTCAGCCACAGCCCGCCGCCGGTGGGCTGCCAGCCGGACGGGGGAACGTTGCCGTTGAACATAACATAGGTCTGGACCTCCTCCAGCCGGGCCACCTGCTCCAGAGCCGCCTTGACCGGCTCCGTCATCGCCAGCCGGTAGCGCCGGGCCATGGAGGTGCCGTCCTTCAGAACATAGTGCACCTCAAAGGTCATCCGGTAGTTCATATCTGCGGCGCGATTCTCCGCCAGCTCCGCCTGGGCCTTTACCAGAGTCTCCAGGGACCGGGGATCCTCCAGGGTGAAGCTGGTGTCCAGGCAATATACCCGGGCCCGGGCCACATCCTCCGCCTGGGGCGTCCGGTCGGCGTAGCCGAAAACGTCCGCCCGCAGCACCACGCACAGCAGCACCAGCACCAGTGCCGTCACCGCCGCGCCGGGCAGGCGCTTGGGCAGCACCCGCAGGGTCTTGCCCACCAGCATGGCCGCCGCCAGATAGCACACGATGCCCATCACGGCCATGCATACGCACAGCCGGGCGGGGCTGAGGTCGCCGCTGCGGCCCACGGACACCAGGACATACAGCAGCATACCCAGGGGCAGACCGCCTACCAGCCCCACGCCCAGCCGGAACACCGGCCGCATCCAGGAAAAGGCCGCCGCATCGCCGGACAACTCGCTTTTCCGCCGGCCGTACAGCAGCCGGGACAGGACCGTCAGCACCAGGGCCACGGCGGTGAAGATCAGCAGGGTCCGCCAGCCCTGGGGAGCCAGGCCGCTGACGCAGTCGGCGTTCTGTATGCGGTCATCGGGCAGCTTGCCGATGAGAAACGGCGAATAGCTGGGACCGCTCTGGCCCAGGTCGCAGATCAGCTGATACACCGGCGTCAGCCACCGGGTAATGACGGGCTGGGCGTCCGGCATGGTGAAGCCGTCCAGCAGAAGCTCCGCCAGCTGCTGGCCCAGCCAGGTCAGCGCCACCGCCAGGCAGTTGACGGCGGCGTACAGCACCGGCACCGCCAGCAGCCACCCGGTGACCATGGCGCACAGGGTCCCCAGGGCCAGGAAGATCAGGTCCAGCAGGGTGGCCACCACGAACCACGTCAGCAGGGCCGGCGTCAGAGCCAGGCCGCCCAGCAGGGCCGCCAGGGCCGTCACCGCCAGCACCAGCAGATTCCCCGCCGCCAGCATGGCCCAGCCGGTGAGAAAATGGGTCCAGAACAGGGTCCCCCGCCGCTGGGGCAGGGCGTGCATGGCCCCCACGGACCGGGTCTGCATCAGATAGGAGAACACCGCCGTGGCCATGATGCCGCCGAAGATCAGCGCCAGCACCACGGCGGCGGCGTAGGTGTCGGCGCACAGCTCGGTCAGGTTCACCAGGGCGGGATTCCGCTCTGCGGCCCTGTTCCACACCGGGATGGGCAGGAAGATCAGCCACAGCCCCACATACAGGAACAGCACCGGCCAGTAGCGCCGCAGGTCGCTGCGGGCGATGGCCCCGTTAAAGAATGATTTCGCGGACCGCATAGTCAGCACCTCCCAGCTCATAGATGAAAATTTCCTCCAGGGTCAGGGGAATGGCCTCCAGCAGCAGGGGCGACAGGGCCTGCATCCGGTGCAGGATGTCCTCCCGCTTGCCCCGGATGATGTAGGTATACACCCTTCCCACGGCGGACCGGTGCAGCACCTCCAGCTCCGGGGGCAGGGCCGGTTCCTCCGCCGCGGCATAGGCTGCCTGGATTTTCACGGTGTTGTCCTGCAAGTCGGACAGACTCCGCTCCAGCAGCACCTTTCCCTTGTTCAGAATCCCCACATGGTCGCACACATCCTCCAGCTCCCGGAGGTTGTGGCTGGACACCAGCACCGTGGTGCCCCGGTCGGCCACGTCCCCCAGCAGCAGGGACCACACCTGCCGCCGCATCACCGGGTCCAGACCGTCCACCGGCTCATCCAGCACCAGCACCTCCGGCATGCAGCTCATGGTCAGCCAGAAGGCCGCCTGCTTCTGCATGCCCTTGCTCATCCGCCGCAGGGGCTGCTTTTCCGACAGGGGGAACACCTCCCGCAGCTTGTGATACCGGTCCCAGCTGAAGAAGGGGTGGGTCCCGGCATACAGCCGGGCCATTTCCCGGATGCTCGCCTGGGGGAAGAAGTACCAGTCGTCGGGTATCGCCGCCATGCGGCCCTTCACCGCGGGATTTTCGTATACCGGCTGCCCGCCCAGGGTGATTTCGCCGCTGTCGGGCCGGTATATGCCGGTGAAGTGCCGGATGATGGTGGATTTTCCCGCGCCGTTGGGGCCCACCAGGCCGTATACCGCCCCCTGGGGCACGGTCATGCTGACGCCGTCCAGAGCCCGGAAGCCGTCAAAGGTTTTCACCACGTTTTTTGCCTCAAGCATCGCTGTCCCCTCCTTTCCAAAGGTCCGTCCATTCCTCCCGGGTCATGCCCAGGTCCCGCAACTCCTCCATCAGGGGCTGCACCCGGGCGGTGACCTCCGCCCGCCGCTGCCGGTTCTGTTCCCGGACCTCGCAGACGAAGGTGCCCCGGCCTGACACGGTGTATACATACCCCTCCGTCTCCAGCTGGGAATAGGCCCGCTGGATGGTGTTGGGATTGATGGCCAGCTCCGTGGCCAGGCTCCGCACCGACGGCAGCTTCTCCCCCGCCGCCAGCACCCCTGTCACCATCAGACTGCGCAGGCCGTCCCGCACCTGCTCATAAATGGGCCGGGCGTCCCGGTAATCCAAGCGTATCACCTGCTATGCCTCCTTTCGTGTGTATTAGCTGTATTCATACGCTTATTATAGCGATATGTCCCGCCCGTGTCAAGAGGAAATCGCCGAAGCGCCGCCTGCGGCGGATAAAGCGAGGCGATTTCGAGGACGTGCCCCGGCTGTCGGCCGCGTCAGCGGGCGAGAGCCGGCCGGCACGACGGTGTGCAGACATGGGCCCCGCCGCCCGGAAGCGCCATATTGGTGGGCCTACGCTCCTACAGGCCCTCTCAGTCACCTTCGGTGACTGCTCTCCCAGAGGGAGAGCAAAGTCCGGCACCCCCGCAAAAAAGGGACGCGGAACCTGGCGGTTCCGCGTCCCCTGGGGTGCGTTATCTCTCAATATTCCGGATCCTTCAGCTCCTGCCGGATCTGGGGCAGGGCGGCGTCCTCGCCGCGCTCCTTCAGCAGCAGAAGCCACCGGTCCAGCAGGTCGCTGGTCTCCTGATTGATGAGAATGTGGTCCTTGGACTTCTGATAGTAGTCATAGGGCGAGGCGTCGGTATACTTCTCCCCCTGGTACACCCGGCAGGCGGCGATGCGGTCGCAGAACATCTCCGCCACATACCGCTTGGGCATCTTGCACCCGCCCATGTACACACTGCCGTCGGGCCGCAGGCAATAGTCGATCCAATACTCAAAGTGGTGGCGGTTGCGGCCCTTATGGTGCAGCCACGACAGGCTGACGCCGTTTTCCTTGCGTTCCTGGTCGTTGGGACTGCGGTATCCCTGGTAGTATTTGGCGCTGCGCCAGAACTCCGTGGGACTGTATTTGCTCAGATCATGGGTCAGTCCCTGCCACACCAGCCCCAGCCGCAGGCAGTAGTGCCGCACCAGACGCCGGTGGCGGCCCACCGTGCGCAAATGCTCCCGGACGTGCATCCGCCGTCCCCCCTTTCGCTTTTCTTATGATACCACAAAAACGCCCCCGGTGCAAATGGGGTTCTTTGGCGAAATGACGAAAAATGGGCGGATTTTTCTACGGTGGATTTTGCAATTTATTCACACACCCGTCATAGCTGTATGTTATAATCATAACAATAAGAGAACCAATAACGAGGAGGCGCAGTTTTTTCATGATGATCGAAAAAAGCGGCACCATCCGGCTCAAGGACATCCATATCCCCCAGGGGGGTACGCCGGAACAGCAGGAGCTGGCCCAGGGCATGGTGCGGGTGAACCACCTGTACCGCAGCGCCCTGAAGGTTGCCGTCACCCAGCTGGAGATCCTGGACGAGGAGTTTGCCAGCCTGTATGACCATTCCCCCATCCACCACATCGAGTACCGCATCAAAACCGTGGACAGCATCGTGGAAAAGCTGAAGCGCCGGGGGTTCGAGGTCACCATCGACAACATCTATGCCCACATTCAGGACGTGGCCGGGGTACGGGTCATCTGCAACTATCTGGACGATATCTGTTACCTGCGCAGTCTGCTGGCCCGGAACGAAAATTTCAAGATCATCCGGGAGGTCAACTATATCAAGGAGCCCAAGGAGTCCGGCTATCGGAGCCTGCACCTGATCTGCGATGTGCCCATCGTCATCTCCGAGGGGACGCTGCACCTGCCGGTGGAGATCCAGCTGCGGACCATCGCCATGGATATGTGGGCCAGCCTGGAGCACGAACTGCGCTATAAGTCCCAGCGGGACTTCTCCCCCTCGGACGCCGCCCGCCTGCGGCTGTGCTCCGACGCCATCAGCGAGATCGACCGGGAGATGCAGGATATCTATCAGGGCCGCGGCCCGGAATACCACGCATAACAAAAAGGAAGCCTGAAGGGGTCCTACATTAGGGATTTGATTTTCCCTGAAAGAATCGGCATAGTCGTGAAATGCGGCTATGCCGTTTTTTCGTCCTTTCCGGGGATGTCTATTGCCCCGATGCAATTGTAGATAATACGGATTCTCTGCACCCTCCGGCCATTGACCTTTTCGGGTTTGAAGACCAGAATCTTCTCCACAAATTCCCGGATGATCTGTGCGTCCAGCTCCTGAATATCCGTGTACTTGCGTACCAGCGAAAGGAAATAATCTGCGTTGATGGCTTTCTGCCGTGCATCGGACAGGAGCTTTTCCAGTTCGGCGGCCCGTTCGGTCAGTTGAGCTTGCTCCGCCTCATACGCTTTCCTATCTCGAGAGAAAGATCCGCGCACTCAATTATAGGGTAGCGCAGATCAATGGCGGCATCAAGGATGATGACCGCCGGGCGCTCCGTGAAAGATTTGAGCGGGACAAAAGTGACCCCGAGGCATTGGATATTCTGCTCTTCACTGAAGTCGGATCAGAAGGTCTCGACTACCAGTTCTGCGACACTATGATCAACTATGACCTGCCGTGGAACCCGATGCGTATTGAGCAGCGTATTGGTCGTATCGACAGACGTGGCCAGAAGAGCGAGGCTGTTAACATCTATAATATTATTACGGCGGACACGGTGGATGCAGACATCTACTCCCGCTGTCTCATGAGAATTGGCATCTTTGAGCGTAGCATTGGAGAATGCGAGGAAGTGCTTGGTGCAATCGGTGCCCAGATCGAGCAGATAGCTGTGAGTACCGTCCTAACCGATGAGGAACGCAGGATCAAGCTGGAGCAGATGGCGGACAACGAAGTTCGCCGGATGCAGGAACTAAGCAAGTTGGAAGATGAAGAACGCGCCCTGTTCGGCTTCGATCTATCCAATTATACGGCTGCGAAGGAGATCAAGGATGCGGAAAGCCCGTGGATTTCTCCGCTCAATATCCAACGGCTGGTGGAGCGGTATCTGAGAGATCGACTCGGCGAGGGACAGTACATAATTGGCGCATCAGAGCTGAAGCTGATCCGCCTGAGCAAAGAAGCCAGGATGATGCTGCTGGAAGATTTCCGGAAGTTGTCGAATATCAAGTCAGCGCTGAAGCGGAGATGGGAGAATTACCTAAAGGGCTCCGAGCCGATGCATATTTGAGTGTTCATGTCACAGGTGGAAAAGATGCCGGAAAAGACACCAAGATACAGCTCTCTTTCATGCTGAAGAATAAAGGGGTTTATACGGTTACGGGCTAACGCAAAAATCCGCTCTGACCCCGGAACAGGAGAAAACACTATGGCTATCAACATTGCGCCAAAATCTCTCGATACAGATCTTAGTGAACTTATGAGGGATGTCTCGACCGGCAAGGCACAGTTACCTGAGTTCCAGCGGAGCTGGACTTGGGATGATAATCGTATTATCGGCATTCTGGCGAGCTTGTCTCAAGGCTACCCGATGGGTGCTATCATGCGACTGACATACGGGAATGAAAACGTGAAATTCAAGTACCGGACGATCGAAGGTGTTACCGCTGTCGGTATCGTTCCCGATTATCTTGTTCTTGACGGGCAACAACGACTCACATCTATGTACCGTGCCACATGCTGCAAGGATCCAGTAAACACCACCACAGAAAAAGGTAAAAATATAAAGCGTTTCTATTATCTCGATATCAAAAAATGCCTCGATGAAAGTGAAGACCGTGAAGATGCAGTTTTCTCTGTTCCTGCAGATCGCAAGGTCAAGACCAATTTCGACCGTGATGTCGTACTCGACCTTTCAACCAGAGAGTTGGAATACGAGCATGAGATGTTCCCACTGAACATTGTATTTGATAGCGGAGCACGCGAAGACTGGGCAGACGGCTACAAAGAGTTCCATGGCTACAGCAAAGAGTACATGGAAAAATATAAGCAATTCCGGACGGACGTTTTAGATACAATCACGGGATATAAGCTGCCGGTTATTACTCTTGGCAAAGAAACGCCTAGAGAAGCCGTCTGTAAGGTATTCGAGAACGTGAATACGGGTGGTGTTCCTCTGACAGTATTTGAGCTAGTTACGGCTACCTTCGCTACATATGAGTTCGATCTTCGTAAGGATTGGGATGCATGCAGAGATATCATCTGGGGCAAAAACGAACCGCTTAACACAGATGTTATGTACGGTGTTGATGAAACAGCCTTCTTGACAGCAGTAACGCTATTCACTACATACCACGCAGAGACAATGACGACCTGTAAGAAGAAGGATGTCCTTTCGCTGGCATTCGAGGATTACCAGACAAATAAGGTTGCACTACTCGAAGGATATAAGATGGCGCGAAAGTTTTTGTTTAGTCAGTACGTCTTCAGGATGCGTGATCTTCCTTATACTACACAGCTCATTCCTCTTGCTGCAATCTGTGCCGAGATCGGGAAATCCGTGTTCAATCAGCCTCAAACGCAGAACATATTGAGCAGATGGTTCTGGTGCGGTATTATGGGTGAAATGTATGGAGGCGCTAACGAAACGCGCTATGCAAACGATATGGAAGATGTGGTCGCTGCGATCAGAGGAAAAGATAGCCAAAACCGTACAGTCAATGCAGCATATTTCTCTGCCACCAGATTGATTTCGCTTCAGACGCGCAATAGTGCCGCATATAAGGGCATCATGGCATTGGTTTACAGGGAACGCTGCCACGATTTTGTTCAAGGCACCACGATCGACATCGTAAAGAGCATGGACGAAGCGCCAGATATCCATCATATCTTCCCGGAGGCCTATTGTATCAAAAAGGGCTATAAGAGAGAAAAGTGGAACTCTATTGTTAACAAGACACCACTATTACCCGAGTCAAACCGGCAGATCGGTGGCGAAGCACCAAGCGCCTATAGCAAGCGCGTTATGCGCAAGGCCGAAATCGATGAGGCCGAATTGCGTGCTCGCGTGGAATCGCATTTGGTGGATTACGATCTTTTCATAACTGATGATTTCGACGGATACTTCATCGCCCGCGCGAAAGCTATCATGAAGGCTATTGAAGCTGCAATGGGCAAGTTAATAGCGGACAAGGGATCGGAGCAGACAATCAACATATATGGTGTAACGCTGGAGGATCAGCCTAAAGAATCGTCGCGTCAGGAAGTATATCGGCAGCAATGATTATCCTCCCTATTGGAAAGAGCTGAAAAGCACGTTTAAGCCATTTATTGATGAATAACTCCAGGCACTGACCCGGAGCACCGGAAGGATGGAATAATCGGTATGGGTTTGTTCCAACGTCTATTTGCCAAGAAAAGACCAGAGAACGAAAAAACTGCAGAGAACATCAGCGTCTCACAGGAACTATTACGCCTGCGGGAGCTTGATGCTTTTATGCGTGCGCTTCTCAATGCGGATCACTTCGTAGCAAAAAGTGAATATCGGAGCAAACTATCAGAGTACGCAGATCTTTCTGCCTGGTTTCAGGTGCTCAAGACTAGTGGAACTCTGGAAGATTATTGCAAAAAGCAAGGTGTTTCCTCGTCAGAGATCGCTACGATTCTCAACCGCTATCAAAGCTTTGAGACATTGGTCGATTCTCAGAATGACAGATTCATCAAGTCGAAGATGATCTCGGAGAAGGCATACCTTGATACCATCCTCAAAGATTGTGATCCCAAAATCCTTCTGGATGACGATCAGCGCAAGGTCGTCCTCACCGACGAAGATTACTGCCTTGTCGTTGCCGGAGCGGGCGCAGGAAAAACCACAACCGTAGCAGCCAAGGTAAAATACCTTGTGGACAAGCAGGGCGTCGATCCAAAGAAAATTCTCGTAATCTCTTTCACGAACAAGGCCGTCAATGAACTTAAGCAGCGCATCATTGGTGAGCTGAACATAGAGTGTCCGATTGCGACATTCCACTCCACGGGCAATGCCGTAATCCACAAGCAAAACCCTGACAAGCTGAACATCGTCGATTCCAATAAGCTTTACTATGTCGTGCAGGACTACCTCAGAGGGTCGATTCTGAAAAACGAAAGCGCCGTCAACAATCTTATACTGTTCTTCGCCTCGTACTTCGATGCCCCATATGAAGGCAGCGACCTAAACGCTTTTTTCAACCACATAGCAAAATCCAACTTTACGACGATGCGAAGTGAGCTAGATGATTTCAAGCAACAGATCATCGATACGCGAACCAAGAAGACCGTCACCATCCAGAGTGAAATGATGCGATCGAACCAAGAAGTGGAGATCGCTAATTTCCTGTACCTGAATGGCATTGAATACGAGTATGAGCCGTTGTACCGGTATGACATCCTCTTTGCACGTAAGCCGTATACGCCGGACTTTAGAATCTGGCAAGGTGACCGCGAAGCCTATCTTGAGCACTTCGGCATCTCGGAAGACGGAAGAAACAACCGATTTTCTGAAGATGAGCTGCAGGCGTACAAGAAGGCCGTCAATGACAAAGTTGCATTGCACCGGCAGCACGGGACAAAGTTGCTTTATACATTCTCAAGCTACAGAGATCGTCGTCCCCTTCTGGAGCATCTGCAAGAGCAGCTCGAGGCGGCAGGTTTTGAGCTGCGGCCCCGCTCCAACAAGGAGATCATGGAAAAGCTCGTCGTTTCAGAGGAAAACCGGTACATACGGAAGTTGGTTGCACTGATACAGCGCTTCATAACCAACTTCAAAACCAACGGATATACCGCCGATGAGTTTAACCGGATGTACCACTCTACGCAGAATGTCCGCACTCGGCTGTTCCTGAACATCTGCCATGATTGCTATCTCGAATACGAGCGGTACCTGAAAGAAAACCAAGCAGTCGATTTCCAAGACATGATCAACGAATCCGCGCGGATCCTGCGAGAAGTCAAGGAAATGAAGCAGCGGCTCGACTTCCAATATATTATCGTTGATGAGTATCAGGATATTTCCCGCCAGCGGTTTGACCTTGTGACAGCGCTTCATGAGGTGACCACTGCCAAGATCATCGCCGTGGGTGATGATTGGCAATCCATCTATGCCTTCAGTGGATCAGACATTTCGCTGTTCACGAAATTCAGGGAGAAGATGGGATATGCTGCGCTTCTCAAGATTGTTCGGACATACCGCAATTCGCAGGAAGTTATCGATATTGCGGGTAACTTCATCCAGAAGAACTCGGAGCAGATTCAGAAAGACCTGATTTCTCCCAAGCACATCAGTGATCCTGTAATCGTATACACTTACGATAGTAAGCGCAAGGATCCCAAAGGCGATAACAGAAGTGGCGCAAATTACGCCATAGCGCATGCCATTGAAACAGCGCTGGAGCAGATCATTGAATATAACCGCGCTGAGGGCAAACCTAGTGATTCTACCATTCTGTTGCTCGGGCGTTTCGGATTCGATGGCGACCGGTTGGAAAAGTCCGGTCTATTCGAGTATATCACCAGAGGAAGTAGAATCCGGTCGGTTAAATACCCGAAGTTGAACATCATGTTCATGACGGCGCATTCGTCTAAGGGCCTTGGCTATGACAACGTGATCGTGGTAAACGGCAGGAATGAGACATACGGTTTCCCGTCAAAGATTGAGGATGATCCCGTTCTGGCTTTTGTAGTCAAGGAAGACCTCTCGATCGAATACGCAGAAGAGCGGCGACTGTTCTATGTTGCAATGACCAGAACGAAAAACCGTGTTTTCTTCATTGCACCAGAGCAGAATCCTTCCGAGTTTCTGCTGGAGCTGAAGCACGACTACAAAAACGTGGTGCTGAATGGCAATTGGAATGAAGATCCAACGGCAATCCCATCATACAAAAAGACATGCCCGATGTGCGGATATCCGATGCAGTTCAGGTATAAATCTGCATACGGCCTGCGGCTCCACATCTGTACGAATGATCCGGAAGTCTGCGGATTCATGACGAACACGCCTGCTGCTGGGAAGCTCTCTATCATTAAATGCGATCGATGCCGCGACGGATACCTGGTAGTCAAACCTGGCAAAGAGAAGAATCACTACATGCTCGGCTGCACGAATTATAAGAAGGACGGGACAGGATGCTCACGCATCATGACGCCCAGTTACTTCTATGAATATATGCATATCACCAACACGGAACCTGTCGCCCCGATCGTTGTTCCAAAGGGCTATAATATCAAGCCAGGGAAGCAAAAGCCTGCGTCTGCTCCCGCTACAGAGAGCCCAGTTACGATTCAGGTGCCGGACATAAAGCCGATCGAGTATCACGGCATGGATTTGAATGTGGCATTAGGAACGATTCTGAAAACGTTATCTGCACTTAGCGCAAAGAAGTTTTATGGAATCACGATGCTCGTCGATGTGCTGCGCGGATCGCAGAGCAAGCGGATACAGGCCGATGGCCTGGCTCAGGCAGATGGCTATGGCAGCCTTGCAAATGTTAAGCGTGAGGATGTCCAGTATTTGGTGGAGTGGCTGATTGAGAATGGATTTATTCTGAAAACGAGGGGACAATATCCTGTGCTCCACCTGACATACAACGGAGAGCATTACAGTGAAGTTATCTCCCGCCAAAAGATTCAAGTGCTGAAAAAGAAGCTTGAGAGTACTTCATCCTCAGGACAAAAGTAGTATAATCAGAGCACCAAAAGCCATCGAAGCTTTTAATACTGTAAATCATTAAAGTGAACCTTATCACTTTTCATTGAAACATTTTAATTTTTTCCACACAATTGTATTTTCCCTCACACTCTTTAACTTTTCCTCTGTGAGAGAATAGTGAGGGGTAAGTCGCCACCTTGCTCCACGCCTCGAGCGAAATCTTCATAAAGAAAAAGAGCTTTCACAGCCCTACCGGATAGACCGGTGAAACCGTGAAAAACCTTGAAATCAGGCCGCTTCTGGGCATTATGACCCGGAGGCGGCTTTTTCATTTTGTATCAAAGACGACGTTAAGATGGATCTTATTTTGACCAAAAGCATCAGCCGCTTCGGTCGTAACATCGTGGATATCCTGACGGCCCTACGCAAGCTGAGCGACCTGACGCCTCCGGTGGCTGTCAATTTTGAGTCCGAGGGGATCAATACCAGTGACGGCAAAAACAAGCTGGTGATTTCGATCCTTTCGGCTCTGGCAGAGCTTGAAAGCCAGCAAAAGAGCATCGCAATCAAAGAAGGCATACGCTACCGTATGCAGGAGGGCCTGTACAAATTCTCGGTCCGGAACACCATCGGATACTATCGGGATTATTCCGGCAGGATCAAGGTGGAGCCAGCCGAGGCCCGTATTGTGGAATACATCTTCGAGAGCTTTCTGGAAGGTGCGTCTCCGCAGGAAATCGCAGATTCCCTCACAGAACAAGGTATCCGTTCTCCCAAGGGTATGGAACGCTGGCGGCAAGCAACCATCCGCAGTATCCTCTCCAACGAAAAGTACTGTGGTGACGTGCTGTACCAGAAGACCTATTCCAAAGATTATCTGACGCATAAATCCGTAAAGAACCGGGACGTTTTGCCGCAGTATTACTGGGAAAATAACCACACGGCCATCATTGACCGGAAAACGTGGCAAAAGGCCCAAGAGCTGCTTTCCTCCGGGAATTTCGGCAGACGTGGCAAGCCGCTGGCCGCCATGAAAAAGAAATTCGTGGTGGCAAAGGTGAAATCCGGTGTCCTGCGTGGTTTCATGCTGATGGATATGGATTGGACCAAGGAAGAGCGTGATATGGTCATCAAAATCATTGAAAATACGGAGCTTGACCCGAATCAAGCAGAAAGGAGCCAAGACTATGGCTATTGATTTTTCCAAAATTAACCTTGAGGTTATCGACATCAACACGAACGCCGATCCTGATATCTACATCAATCAGAACGGCATCACCTTCAGCAAGCGTGTGCTGGAGGATCTGAACTATCCGCAGAACGTGCAGTACGGTTTTGATCCGGCCCAGCACGTTTTCGCCATCAAAGTCTGCAAGAGCAATGAGGCACGGGCCACCAGTTTCTCCAAGCCTCGTGCGGAGCAGACCACCACGCTCAGCTGCGGCAACAAGAATCTGAAGGAGGTGGTCGTGAAGATGATCCCGGATTACGATCCGAAGAAGCGGTACAAGGTCACCGGCGAGTTTGACACCGAAAACCGTGTGATGTACTTCGATATGACCACAGCGGAGGTCTCGCTGTTCAGGGCTTCGGATAAGTAATCTCTGTTCCCGGACATAAAAAACGGGCCGTATCGATGGGTCACTCCACCGGTACGGCCTTGTTTGTAAAACAAAAGAAAAACGGCCAGACTAAGCTTTCTTTACTCAATCTGACCGTTATTTCTGTTGGACCCGCTTGAAGGCTATCTCACTTGAAATATGGTTGTTTTGCCAAATCCCTAAGTGAAGCCCTCAGACGGCTTCCTTTTTGTTATGCTTACGCTATATTCACATCTTCTCCGGGGCGGTGCAGCCGATGAGGGTCATGGCGTTTTTCAGCACAGACCGGGCGGTATCCGCCAGCTTCAGCCGGGCCAGCAGCACAGGGCGCTCCTCGCCCTTGATGCGGCAGGCGGTATAGAACCGGTGGAAGTCGCCGGCCAGCTCCGTCAGGTAGCGGTTGATATGGCTGGGGTCATAGTCCCGGGCGGCCAGGCGCACCACCTGGCTGTAGGCGGCGATCTTCTTGATGAGGGCCTGCTCCGCCTCGCCGGACAGCAGGGAGAAGTCCACCTCTCCGGCGGCGGGGACGGTGTAGCCCTCCGCCTCCAGGGCCTTCAGCAGGGTGCAGATCCGGGCGTGGGCATACTGCACATAGTACACCGGGTTCTCGCTGTCCTCCCGGACGGCCAGGCCCAGATCAAACTCCATCTGGGTCTCGGGCTTGGCATTGAAGAAGTAGCGGCAGGCGTCCACGGGAATCTCGTCCAGCAGGTCCGTCAGGCTGATGGCCTTGCCGGTGCGCTTGGACATACGCACCACCTCGCCGTCCCGGACCAGCTTCACCAACTGCATCAGCACGATGTCCAGCCGGTGCTCGCCGTCCAGGCCCAGGGCGTCCATGGCGCCCTTCAGCCGGGCCACATGGCCGTGGTGATCCGCGCCCCAGACGTTGATGACCTTGTCGAAGCCCCGGACGGCAAACTTGTTCCGGTGATAGGCAATGTCGGCGGCGAAATAGGTATAGAACCCGTTGGCCCGGCGCAGTACGTCGTCCTTCAGGCCCAGCTTTTCGATGTCCGCGTCGGACTTGCCGGCCTTTTTCAGATTCTCCGCCAGGATGCGGCTGGTGTTCAGCCACAGGGCCCCGTCCTTTTCATAGGTATAGCCCAGGTCCGTCAGGGCCTGGACGGAGTCGGCCACATAGCCGCTTTCGTGGAGGCTGGACTCGAAGAACCACTGGTCATAGGTGATGCCGTAGCGGGCCAGGTCCCGCTGCATCTTGGGAATGTTGTTATCCAGGCCGAAGCGGGCCAGGGCATCGTGGCGGGTCTTCTGGTCGCAGTCCAGATACTTCTCGCCCTCCCGGTCATAGAAGGCCCGGGCCAGCTCCCGGATGTCGTCGCCGTGATAGCCGTCCTCGGGGAACTCCACGGCGTCCTCGCCCTTGATGATCTGCAGATACCGGGCCTCCAGGCTCTTGGCAAACTTCTCGATCTGGTTGCCGGCGTCGTTGACATAGAACTCCCGCCACACGTTGGCGCCGGACTTCTGCAGCACCGAGGCCAGGGTGTCGCCCAGGACGCCGCCCCGGGCGTTGCCCATGTGCATGGGGCCGGTGGGGTTGGCGGAGACGAACTCCACCATGATCTTCTGGTCCTTCAGGGCATCGTTGCAGCCGTAGGCCGCCCCCTCCTGCTCCACGCAGGCCACGGTGTCCCGGAACCACTTGTTCCCCAGGCGGAAATTCAGGAAGCCCGGCCCGGCCATCTCCACGGAGGTGAAATAGGACCCGGACAGATCCATGTGGTCCATGAGGATCTGGGCCACCTGGCGGGGGTTCTTCTTCAGGGCCTTGGCGGCGGCCAGGCAGAAGGTGGTGGTATAGTCGCCGTTGGCGGTGTCCTTGGGAATCTCCACCGACGGGGTCACGGCCGCGTCCTGGGGCAGAAGGCCCTCTGCCGCGGCCTTCTGATAGGCGCTGACGGTCAGGTCCAGCACCTGGTCCTTGGCGTTCTGGATCATATTCATGGTGATGCTCTCCTTATATCGTTTCTTTTGTCATGCGTATCTCCAGCTGCATCCGGCTCAGGGGCAGGCCCCGGTCCAGCAGCGTATAGGCCAGGTGAATATATCCCCGGTCCGGCTCCTCCAGGGAAAACTCCACCGCCCGGGTCCGGACGGTCACGGTCAGGCCCAGGGGAAGCCGGGCCTGGGTCTCGTGCTCCGGGTCCAGGGGCAGGCCATAGCCCTCCGGCCCCAGGGTCCACAGAATGGCCCGCCTGGGCTCCGCCGTCAGGCGGATGCGGGAGGACAGCGCCGCGCCGTTTTCCCGGCAGGCGGCAGTATAGGGCAGGTCCCACCCGGCGGCGGTGGGCCGCAGGGTACCGGTGCCCGCAAAGTGCAGCGTCTCGGCGCCGCCGTCAAACAGGCTGCGGCTGGTGACGGCGATCCGTACAGGTCCCTCCATGGGTCAGTACCGGTCGATGTCCACCGGCTGCACCGGGCGGGTGAGGCTCTCCCCCAGGAAATAGGCCGCCAGGGACCCGAAATGCTCGGGCTGGTCGCTGGCGCAGAGGGTGGCCCGGCCGGCCGGCCCCTCCGGGGCCAGCAGGTCCATAGCCCGCAGGGTGCGCTTGAGCTCCCAGGCGGCCTCCTCGCCGGTGTTGATGAGGGTGACGCCGGGGCCCATGATATCGCCGATGATATCCGTCAGCAGGGGGTAGTGGGTGCAGCCCAGGATCAGGGTGTCCAGCCCCTCCCGGCGCAGCGGCTCCAGATACTCCCGGGCCACGGTCTCGATGACCACGTCCCCCCGCCGGAAGCGCCCGTTTTCCACCAGGGGCACGAACAGAGGGCAGGCCTTAGCCGTTACGGCGATGTCCGGGTCCAGCTGGCGCAGACTGCGCTGGTAAGCGCCGCTGCGGACGGAGGCAGCGGTGGCGATGAGGCCCACCCGGCGGTTCCGGGTCACGGCCGCCGCCCGGCGGCACGCAGGCTCCACCACCCCCAGAATGGGGATGTCGCTCTCCTGCCGCAGCTGGGGCAGGGCCGTGGTGGACACGGTGCCGCAGGCCACCAGAATGGCCTTGATGTCGTGGCTGCGCAGAAAGCGCACGTCCTGCCGGGCGTATTTCAGCAGAATTTCCGCCGACCGCCCGCCGTAGGGCACACGGGCCGTGTCGCCGAAGTATATAATGTTTTCAGAGGGCAGCAGCTGCCGCAGCTCCCGCACCGCCGTCAGGCCTCCCAGGCCCGAGTCAAAAACCCCGATGGGGCGAGTATCCATGGCTTCCACCTCCTGCCTGTGGCAGTTCAGTTTCATATCAGTTTCGCAACTTAACAATTATACTATGGAACGCCCGGATACTCAAGTCAAATTTTGGGGACTTTCCCCGGTATTTTCAGTGGTATTTTCCGCCGGAGTCTGCTATACTGTGCATAATGACGCAGCGCTCCGGCCGGATGGAGGTGTTTTCATGGAGATCAAGCTGACAGAAAAACAATTCAGGCGCCTGCTGGACCTGGTATACATCGGCAACTGGGTGCTCAACTCCACCCGGGGCGACGACCGCATCCGCCAGTATGACCAGGTGGAGAGCCTGATCTTCTCCCACTGCCTGAGCCATGGCATGGCGGGGCTGACGGAGCTGTACCAGGGGGAGGTCATCCCCTCCCGGGCCTTCGCCGAGGGCGGCATCCACGAGGCCATCATGGCCTATGAGGACAACACGTTTTTCGAGATCCTGGCCCAGGAGCTGGCCCTGCGGGATATGGACGATCCCCCCATCACTGAGGAGAACTATGACGAGGTCATGAGCCGCATGGACGAGTATCTGGGCGAATTTGAACAGCACGGCACCGACAACATCACCGTGGACATGGAATAAGAGACGAAGCTCCCGCCGGTGTGACCGGCGGGAGCTTTTCGTTCTTTTTGATCAATTCTCACATTCCCTGCCGCCTGCGCATCCGCCGCCAGCTGACGAAGCCGTACAGGTCCCCGGTCAGAAAGGCGGCAAAGCACACCACCACCGACAGATACGCCGGGTCCTCCGCCGCGGCCATGCTCCATAGGCTCAGTCCCCCGCCGCCTCCCTGAAACAGCAGGTGCGAGACCACGATGGCCGCCGCCGGTGTCAAGGTTTACAAAGGCGTTTTTTTCTGCTACAATAGGGGCCGTAATCCCATACCGAATGGCAATTCATCCGAAAGGAGATCATTTTATTATGAACAACGAACTCAAGCCCATTCTGGCCCGGGTAGACCACACCCTGCTGTCCCAGACGGCTACCTGGGACCAGATCCGGGCCATCTGCGACGACGGCGTGAAGTACGGCTGTGCCAGCGTGTGCATCCCCGCCTCCTATGTGAAGCAGGCGGCGGAGTATGTGGCGGGCAAGATCGCCGTGTGCACCGTCATCGGCTTTCCCAACGGCTACGACACCACCGCCTCCAAGTGCTTCCAGGCCACCGACGCCGTTCAGAACGGCGCATCGGAGATCGACATGGTCATCAACATCGGCTGGGTGAAGGACGGCCTGTACGATCGGGTGCTGGACGAGATCCGCGCCGTAAAGGCCCACTGCCAGGGCAAGCTGCTGAAGGTCATCATCGAGACCTGCCTGCTCACCGACGCCGAAAAGGTGGAGATGTGCCGCGTGGTGTCCCAGTCCGGCGCGGAGTATATCAAGACCTCCACCGGCTTCGGCGGCGGCGGAGCCACCCGGGAGGATGTGGCTCTGTTCAAGGCCCATGTGGCCCCCCATGTGAAGATCAAGGCCGCCGGCGGCATCGCCAACCTGGACGACGCCCGGGACTTCATCGCCCTGGGGGCCGACCGTCTGGGCACCAGCCGCATCGTCAAGGCCGTGAAGGCCCTGGAACAGGAATAAACACAATTAAACACAATACAAGGAGGAACTCAGCTATGTCTACCCCCCACAACAGCGCCGCACCCGGCGCCTTCGCCAAAACCGTTCTGATGCCCGGCGACCCCCTGCGCTCCCAGTTCATCGCCGAAACCTTCCTGGAAAACCCCGTGCTGGTGAACAACGTCCGGGGCGTCCAGGGCTACACCGGCGCCTATAAGGGCGTGCCCGTGTCCGTGATGGCCTCCGGCATGGGAATGCCCTCCATCGGCATCTACTCCCATGAGCTGTACACCCAGTACGGCGTGGAGAATATCATCCGCGTCGGCTCCGCCGGTGCTCTGCGGGCGGACCTGGAGCTGGGCAGCGTGGTGGCCGGTCAGGGTGCCTGCACCAACTCCAGCTTCGCCGACCAGTATGAGCTGGGGGTCCACTATGCCCCCATTGCCGACTTCGACCTGCTGATGGCCGCCGTGGAGTCTGCCCGGGAGCTGGGCGTGAAGATGCCCGTGGGCAATCTGTACTCCTCCGACACCTTCTATGACGCCGCCGGCCGCAACGACCGCATGAAGAAGATGGGCGTCATGGCCGTGGAGATGGAGGCCGCCGCCCTGTACTGCACCGCCGCCTACCTGGGCAAGCGGGCCCTGGCCATCTGCTCCATCAGCGACAACCTGGTGCTGGGCACCGAGCTGACCCCCCAGGAGCGGCAGACCACCTTCACCAACATGATGAAGATCGGCCTGGAGGCCGCCGTGAAGATGGCCCAGCGGGGTTAAGTCCGGCGAAAGTCAGAAATTAGCACAAAAAAGGTTGCACTTTTCCGCACTCTCTGCTATAATGTGCTCATGCCGGGCGTTTTGCGCCCAAAAATAAAAAGGAAGGTAGATTCACCATGAAAAAGTTTCTGGCAATGCTCCTTGCTGTGGTCATGGTCCTGTCTATGGCAGCCTGCTCCAAGCAGCCCGCCAAGGACCCCAACAAGGGCAACGATGATCCCAACCAGACCGCGACCATCACCAATCCCGATCAGATCAACGACGAGATGACCTCCGAGGATGGCAAGTACGAGATCGCTTTCATCACCGACGTGGGCCAGCTGAAGGATAAGTCCTT
>UMHJ01022520.1_pt1 | contig 21502 bp, 20 predicted proteins | sample 1965511 | NCBI WGS metagenome assembly UMHJ01 (sample SAMEA4836096, study PRJEB28245) | human gut metagenome | biome: gut microbiome; material: fecal sample | place: Denmark | collected 2008
ATGACCCGGTTTTCCTATTCATCGCCTCCTATGCAGTGGTTGTAGAACTCAACGAAATCAAACAGCAGCAGTCCCTATTGGCAGCAACAAAAGCCTCCAAGTACAATCCGGAAGACATCCAGATCAATTTCTTTGGCGGCATGGAGATCATCCGCTCCAAAGGGACATTGACCGGAGAAGATATTAAAGCGGACCAGCGCTACCTGCTCCTGGCATATCTCATTCTGAACCACAAAAAGAATTTCTCGGTTGACACACTGGCAGAGATCATCTGTCCATAAACAGCTTTGTTGCTCTTGTGCGTAAGCACACGGACATACAAGAGTTGAATGCAGAAGTCATCCGAGAATTTGTGGAACGTGTTGAGGTGTTTCAGCCTGCGCGAGTCGGCGGCAGAAAGGTTCAGAGGCTGCGGATCGTCTGGAACTGCATCGGTGAATTTACCCCACCACAGCCTTAAATGGGCAGAAAAACGGCATAGCCGCATAACACGACTACGCCGAATTTTTCAGGAATTACAAAATCCCTAAGTTGTACCGCCTTTTGCTGAACTTTTTCGACAGGCTGAGTGCGGTTTTTCAGAACCTGAAAAGTTCTGAAAAATCTGTGACTGCAAACGAAAGACACCCCTGACGGGTTTCTTTCGTAACGATCTTCCTTTCCGATGGCGGAAGATCTCCGGATTTTTCGACAGTCTCAACCGGGGAACCGCAATGGTTTCCCGGTTTTTCTTTTGTTTTCAACGGTCCCTTCCGGATCCAGATTACACATGAATTACACACATGGCTCCAATCTGAAAATCCGTTTGTGCGAAGCCACGCCCAAAAGTCCCCCTCCCCTATCCGGGACCTCAAAGCAGACAGGCACGTTTTCCGGCAGAGGCACATATACTGGGCTATGCAGCAACGGATGGAGGTTTTTCTATGGATCAGAAGGAAATGATGGAGCGGCTGAAGCGGGACCCGGCGGCCCTGCAGGCGGTGATGGGTTCCCGGGACGGCCAGATGCTGCTGGGACTGCTGTCCGGCAGCGACGGGGGCCGCACCCTGCAGCAGGCCGTCCGCCAGGCGGCGGCAGGGGACGCCTCCGCCATCAGCGGAATGCTCCAAGGCATCATGAGCACGCCCCAGGGCGCGGCCCTGGTGCAGCGGATCGGCGAAAGCCTGCAAAAATAGGAAGGAGGGACGGCAGTGTCGGAGCTGGAGGAAAAACTGAACGCGCTGCTGTCCGATCCCAACAGCATGGCCCAGGTCATGCAGATGGCCCAGCAGCTGTCCGGAGCCATGGGGGAGCAGAAGGCGGCCCCGCCGCCCCCCGCCCCGCCGCCGGGGCCTGACCTGGGGGCGGCCCTGGGCGGACTGGACCCGAAGCTCCTGGGGAAGTTGCTGCCCCTGGCCAGCGAGCTGGGGACGGAGAACAGCGCCGCCCTGCAGCTGCTCCAGGCCCTGCGCCCGTTCCTGAAGGAAGAAAAGCAAGGGAAGATCGAGCGGGCGGCCCGGCTGGCGCGGCTGATCCATGTGGGGAAAAAGTTGCTGGCGGATTGGGAGGGGTAGCCATGTATAACCGCTATATCCGCAACGACAACGGGGTATATGACCGGGTGCCCCAGCAGGAGGCGGCCCCGCCGCCCCGTCCCGAACCCCGGACACAGCCGCCGCCCCCGCCGACCGGGCCGGAACCGGCTCCTCCCCCGCCTCCGGCCCCGGAGCGGCAGTTTCTGAACCGCCTGCTGGCGAAGCTGCACCTGGGGGACATGGACGCCGGGGATCTGCTGCTTCTCCTGATCCTTTTTTTCCTGTTCTATCAGAAAGCGGACGAGGAGGTCCTCATCGCCATCGGCCTGCTGCTGATCCTGTAGCGATGATCCCAAAAAAACGGCCCCCGGTGTCGCACCGGGGGCCATTTTTTTGTACGTCGCGGAGGTCAGCGCTGGTTCTGGTTCTGATTGCTGTTCTGGTTCTGATTCTGCTTGGAATTGCGGTTCTGACGGGTGTTCTGATTCTGATTCTGGTTGTTGTTCTGGTTCTGGTTCTGATTCTGATTCTGGTACTTGTCCATGACGGACACCTCCTTCTGTACCTGCGGTACAGGGATAGTTTGGCCGGAACCGGCGGAATCATGCACAAGTCCGGGAAAAAATCGCAAAGCGCGGCGGCGGGGTTGTTCCGGAACAGGGAATCTGGTATAATGCGGATAGAAATTTTTGCGGAGGAGGGATCCGTCATGCGGACGCTGGCCGCCATATCGCTGTCCTTTGCCGCCGCTGTTTTCGCGGCGGCGCTGCTGCCCTGGTCCGGGTGGACCTGGTGGGCGGCAATCGTCTGCGGAGTCCTGGGCTTGGCGGCGGTGCTGCTGCGCCGCCGTCTGTCGGACCAGCTGCGGCTGCGGGCGGCGGTGATTCTGTTCTCCCTCTGCGGAGGTCTGCTGTATTTCGGTGGGTATCAGGCCCTGGTCCAGCAGCCGGTGCTGGAGCGCTGCGGCCGGGAGGCGGAATTTTCCGCCGTCGTGGCGGACTTCGGCCAGCTGACGGAGCAGGGCGGCCGGGTGACGGTGTATCCGGAGGGGCTCCGGGGCGTCAAGGCGGTCTGCTACGGCGGCCAGGAGCTGTCCCGATTGGAGCCGGGACAGCGGATCACCGGCTACGCCCGCTGGCAGGATGCCGGGCGCATCCACGAAAACGACGTGACCACCTTCACCTCCCGGGGCGTGTTCGCCCTACTGTATGTCCAGGGGGACGTGACGGAGGAGGCGGGCAGCGCCGGGAGCCTACGGTGGCTGCCCCAGCGGACGGCCCGGGCCCTGCGGGAAAAGATCGCCGCCATCTGGGACGATGAGACCACCGCCGCCTTTGTCACGGCGGAGCTGACCGGGGACCGGGGCGGCCTGTCCGTGGCGGACGAAACGGCCATGTCCCAGGCGGGGCTTTCCCACCTGTTCGCCGTGTCCGGCCTGCACTGCGCGTTTCTGGTGAGCCTGCTGGGCCTGCTGCTGGGCAGCAGGCGGCGGCTGTCCGCCGGGGTATCCATGGCGGTGCTGGCGTTTTATATGCTGGTGGTGGGCCTGTCGCCGTCGGTGGTGCGGGCGTGCATCATGCAGGCCTTCGTGCTGGCGGCGCCCCTGTTCAAGCGGGACAGCGACGGCCTCACCAGCCTGGGAGCGGCGCTGCTGGTGATTTTGCTGGCCAACCCCTTCGCCGCCGGAAGCACCAGCCTGCAGCTGAGCTTTGCGGCCACCCTGGGACTGGTGTGGCTGTCGCCGAAGCTGTACCGGAATCTGTCCCGGTTCTACACCGGGACAAGCCGGGCCTTCCGATGGGCAGTGAACTTCCTGTGCGCCAACGTGTCGGCGTCCGTCTCGGCTCTGGTTTTCACCATTCCGCTGACGGCCATCTACTTCAACATCCTGACCCTTACCGCCCCCATCAGCAACCTGCTGTCCGTTCCGGCGGCGGGATGGAACTTCATGGCGGGCTTTGTGACGGTGCTGGTGGGCTTTGTATGGCTTCCGGCGGCCCGGGTGCTGGGCTGGCTATGCTTCAGCCTGGTGCGGTATGTGCTGTGGGTCGCCGGGGTGCTGGCCTCGGCCCCGGGGCACGCGGTGTATTTTTCCAACGGCTTTCTGAAATACTGGCTGCTGTATGTATACGCCATGTTCGGCGGGTGCCTGCTGACCCGGGACCGGCGGCGGAAGTACGCTGTGGCCGGAGTCCTGGCGGCGGCGACGCTGGCGCTGGCGGTGGGCCTGAACACCGGCCTGCACCAATATGGGGACCTGTCCGTTATGGCCCTGGACGTGGGCCAGGGGGGAAGCGTGGCCCTGTATACCCGGGAGAAGGCGGTGCTGGTGGACTGCGGATCCAGCAACAGCTATATCAGCGCCGGGGCCCGGGCGGCAGACCAGCTGGAGAGCATGGGCATCCACCGCCTGTCGGCGGTGGCGGTGACCCACTATCATGCGGACCACACCAACGGACTGGAGGAGCTGCTGGCCCGGATGCCGGTGGAGCGTCTGCTGCTGCCGGAGATCCAGGATGAATACGGCGTCCGGGACCGGCTGCTGGCCCTGGCCCGGGAGCTGGACATCCCCGTGACCATGGTGACGGACACCTATCAGTTCCCCATGGGCCAGGCCATGCTGACCATCTATCCTCCGGTGGGAGCCGGGGATCTGAACGAGCAGGGGCTGACCTTCCTGTGCTCGGCGGGGGATTTCGACGCCCTGGTCACCGGCGACATGGCCGGAAACACGGAAAAGAAGCTGGTAGAGCGGTTCGACCTGCCGGATATCGAGGTGCTGGTGGTGGGACACCACGGCTCCCGGTACAGCAGCACCGACGCGTTCTTGCAGCAGGTGCGGCCGGAGACGGCCATCATCAGCGTGGGGGACAACAGCTACGGCCACCCCACCCAGGAGGCCATGGACCGGCTGTCCCGGAACGGGGCCGCGGTGTACCGCACCGACCGGCAGGGGAACGTCCTGGTCACAGTGAACGGAGGAACATAAATGGCGGCAAAGGCTACGAAAAAAAGCGGCGCAGCCCTGGAAAAGCTGCGGGCGGATATCAAAAGCGGCAGCCCGGAGAACGTGTACATCTTCTACGGAGAGGAGACGTATCTGCGGGACCGGTATCTGGAGGAGCTGAAGGCCCTGCTGGTGCCGGAGGGCTTTGAGGAGTTCAACTATCACCGGCTTTCCGGAAAGGGACTGACCGTCCAGGACCTGACGGAGGTGGTGGAGGCCATGCCCATGATGGCCCAGCACACCCTGACGGTGGTGACGGATATGGACCTGTTCCGGCTGGACGAGGGGCAGCGGGGGCTGCTGATCAATCTGCTGGGGGATTTCCCGGAATACGGCACGTTGGTGTTTGTATACGACGTGCTGCCCTATAAACGGGACGGCAAAATGAAGAAGCTGTGCGCCGCCATCGGAGACCACGCGCAGGAGGTGGAGTTCTGCCAGCAGGAGCGGGATCAGCTGCTGCGGTGGATGAAGCGGCGGTTCGCGGCGGAGGGCCACGACATCGACACGGCCACGGCGGATCATCTGCTGTTCACCTGCGGCACGCTGATGACGGACCTGGTGCCGGAGATCGGGAAGATCGCTGCCTATGCCAAGGGGGAGCGCATCACCGTGGCGGACATCAACGCCGTGGCAGACCCCATTCTGGACGCCCAGGTGTTCGACATGACCAACAGCATCACCGCCGGAAAATACGACGACGCGGCCCGGGTGCTGGGGGAGTTGCTGCGGATGCAGACGGAGCCCATTGTGATCCTGGCGGCGGTGGGCAAGGAGCTGCGGCGGCTGTATACCGCCCGGATGGCCCTGGACGGCGGCAAGGACCGGCTCTGGCTGAAGCAGCTGTGGAACATGAGCAGCGATTACCCGGCCAAGCTGCTGATGCAGGCGGCCAGAAAGGTGGACCATGACTGGTGCCGGACGGCGGTGCTGCGGTGCCAGCAGCTGGACCGGCGGATGAAGAGCATGAGTATGCCGGATAAGCAGAAGGAGGACGAATTGAAGCTGTTTCTGATGGAATTGGCGGGGCGCAGATGAAGCCCCGGGTGAAAGAGGTCATCGTGGTGGAGGGGCGGTATGACCGCAACGCCCTTTTGCAGGCGGTGGACGCCACGGTGGTGGAGACCGGTGGGTTTTCCGTGTTCAACGATCGGGAAAAGCTGGCGTTTTTGCGGCGGCTGGCGGAAAAGCGGGGGCTGATCCTGCTGACGGACCCGGACGGGGCGGGCTTTGTGATCCGGAACCACCTGAAGGGAGCCATCCCCCGCCAGCAGCTGAAGCAGGCCTATGTCCCGGATATCGCCGGGAAGGAGCGGCGCAAGCGCCATCCCGGCAAGGAGGGCAAGTTAGGGGTGGAGGGTATGCGGCCGGAGGTGCTGCTGGAGGCCCTGCGGCGCTGCGGCGCCACCCTGGAGGGGGAGGACGCCCCGGCCCCCGGCGGGGACCTGACCAAGGCGGACATGATGGACAAGGGCCTGGTGGGGCCGAACTCCGCCGCCCGGCGGCAGCAGGTGCTGCGGGACCTGGGTCTGCCGGAGCATCTGACGGCCAACGGCCTGCTGGAGGCCCTGAATCTGCTGCTGACACGAGAGGAGTTTGAGAAGCTGTGACGGAGCCATTGGAGATCGAGCGGAAATTCCTGATCGAAATGCCGGACCGGGCCCTGCTGGACCGGTGCCCGGTGCGGTGGGAGATGTGGCAGACGTATCTGCTGTCCCGGCCCGGCGTCAGCGCCCGGGTCCGCCGCCGGGTGGGGGAAACGGAGCAGTTTTTCCACACCGAAAAGCAGCGCCTGACGGACCGCACCTGCGTGGAGCGGGAGCGGGAGATCGACGCCCGGGAATATGAGGCCCTGCTGGCACAGCGGGACCCGGCGCGGGTGACCATTCACAAGATGCGCTATTGCCTGCCGGAGGGCGGACTGGTGTTCGAGATCGATGTGTACCCCTTCTGGCGGCGGCTGGCGGTGATGGAGGTGGAGCTGCAGCGGGAGGAACAGAGCTTCACCGTGCCCCGGGGGCTTCGGGTGCTGCGGGAGGTATCCGGCGACCGGCGGCTGAAAAACGCCGCCCTGGCGGGCCATGTGCCGCCGGAGGAAGAATTGTTGGCCGAAGCCGCCGGAAATGGAATAACTCCCTTGCATGGGAGTCCGGAATGTGGTAAAATAATTTGAAAATACCGGCGGGGGAACAACTGCCGGTGCATTTTCGCGGAAATCGTGCTGCGGCACGGATTCGATATCTATACGCATACATAGGAGGAACAAAAAATGTCTTTCATGATCGAAACGTCTGCCCGTCATATCCACCTGACCCAGGAGACGGTGGAGAAGCTGTTCGGCGAGGGCTATCAGCTGACCGTTCGCAAGCCCCTGTCCTATCCCGGCCAGTACGCCTGCAACGAGCGGCTGACCATCGTGGGGCCCAAGAAGGAGATGGCCAACGTGTCCATTCTGGGGCCCACCCGTAAGGCCGACCAGGTGGAGGTCTCCGCCACCGACGCCCGCACCCTGGGCATCACGGCTCCCGTCCGGGAGAGCGGCCATGTGGAGGGCTCCGGCGCATGTAAGCTCATCGGGCCCAAGGGCGAGGTGGAGCTGAGCCAGGGCGTCATCATCGCCAAGCGGCATCTGCATGTCCGCCAGGAGGACGCCGAGAAGATGGGCGTCAAGGACAAGGAGATCATCAAGGTGGCCTGCGGCGGCGAGGGGCGCAAGCTGATCTTCGACGACGTGGTGGTCCGCGTCAACGTGGGCGGCGCCACCACCATGCACATCGACACCGACGAGTCTCAGGCCGCCGGCAACCCCACCGTGGGCGAGATCTATCGGTAAATCATCCGGAACCAATGGGGGTGCGCACCGCGCACCCCCTGTTTTTACAGAAAAGGAGCGTGACCTATGGCGACCACTCTCATCCGCAACGCCCAGGCCATCGTCACCGTGGACCGGGAGGACCGGGTGCTGCGGGGCGAAAACATCCTGGTGCAGGACAACGTGATCCGATACATCGGGCCGGAGGAGCGCCCGGCGGACCGCGTCATCGACGCCTCCCACTGCTTTGTGTACCCCGGTCTGGTGAACACCCACCATCATCTGTACCAGACCTTCACCCGGAACCTGCCGAAGGTGCAGAAAATGGAGCTGTTTCCGTGGCTGCGGACCCTGTACGAGATCTGGCGGGGCCTGGACGAGGACTGCATCTATTACAGCTCCCTGGTGGGGCTGGGCGAGCTGCTGAAATACGGCTGCACCACCTGCATGGACCACCACTATGTGTTCCCCAAGGTGGGATCGGAGCACTTCATCGACCAGCAGTTCCGGGCGGCGGACCTGCTGGGGGTCCGGTTCCACGCCACCCGGGGCAGTATGTCCCGGGGCAAAAGCGACGGCGGTCTGCCGCCGGATGATCTGGTGCAGGATGTGGACACCATCCTGCGGGACAGCCAGAGATTGGTGGAGAAATTCCACGATACATCCCGGTTTTCCATGCACCAGGTGGCCCTGGCCCCCTGCTCGCCCTTCAGCGTGACCACGGACCTGCTGAAGCAGTCGGCGGTCCTGGCCCGGTCCATGGGGGTGCGGCTGCACACCCATCTGTGCGAGACCAAGGACGAGGAGCGGTTCACCCTGGAGGCCGTGGGTATGCGGCCCCTGGCGTATATGGAGAGCTGCGGCTGGCTGGGAGAGGACGTGTGGTATGCCCACGGCATCCACTTCAACGACCAGGAGCTGCGCCTGCTGGCCCGGACGGGGACAGGCATCGCCCACTGCCCGGTGTCCAACATGAAGCTGGCCTCCGGCGTGTGCCGGGTGCCGGATATGCTGGAGCTGGGAGTGCCGGTGGGACTGGCCGTGGACGGCTCTGCGTCCAACGACTGCTCCAACCTGCTGGCGGAGATCCGGGCGGCGTACCTGCTGCACCGGCTGACCTACAGCGCCAAGGCCCCCACCGGGTATGACCTGCTGAAAATGGCCACCATGGGCAGCGCCCGGCTTCTGGGCCGACAGGACGAGATCGGCAGCCTGGAGGTGGGAAAGGCTGCGGACCTGTTTCTGCTGAACGTGGACCTGCTGGAGCTGGCCGGGGCCAAGCTGGACCCCGCCTGTATGCTGGGAACCGTTGGCTATGCCCGCCCGGCGGAGCTGGTGATGGTCAACGGCCGGGTGGTGGTGGAGCACGGCCGGGTGCTGGGTATGGACGAGGAACAGACCCGCGTCCGGGCTCAGCAGCTGGTGGACGGGATGCTCCAGAAAGCGGAATAAGCAAAAAACCCGGGTACGGCACGCCGTACCCGAGTTTTTTATATAACCGGCTGTCACTCCCGGTACAGGGGGCCGCTGATGTCCACCTGGCCGAAGGAGGCGGCCACCTGGCCGTCCAGCAGCAACTGGACCCGGTCCACGCCGTTGGCGGAGCACAGGGAGTTCACCATACCCCGGACCAGCAGCTGCTGGGCCTCCAGGCCCTCCGGCAGCAGGGACACGTCCGACCGGGGCAGATTCAGATAGCAGGTGCCGCTTTCCACCCGGACCGTCAGCATCTGGAAGCCCTCCGGCAGCAGAGGGGACAGACTCTCGGTCTGGGGGCCCTCCATCAGGGCGGACATGATGGCCTCCACGGCGCTGTCGCCCTCGTGGAGGGTCAGGGTCCGGGATTCCGACGTCAGCAGGCCGCTTTCCCGGGCGGGGAAGAACAGGCGCACCCCCAGGGTGCGGGTCACGTCGTCCTCGCTGGTCATCAGCACCTCCTTGGACTGCAGCAGGCTGTGGGTCCGATAGGCCAGGTCCTGGCCCTCCACGGTGATGCGGACCACAGAGATGCCGGGCAGCTGGGACAGGGTCAGGGTGACGCAGTAGTCGGCGATGGTCAGGTCGATGCCGGACAGCTGCTCATACCCCTGGGAGAAGTCCACCAGGGCCATGCCGCCGGTAAGCTGGCAGCTGCGCAGCGTCACCCCCTGGGGGATGGGCGTGCGGTAGCCCGGCTCGGTGCACGCCCCCAGCAGCTGCTCCAGAGCCGCCTGGGCCTGTTGGTCCACGGTGAGGCTTTTCCTCTCCGACCAGTCCACGTCCACGGCGGAGATGGCGTCGCCGCCCGGGGCGCCGGACAGGCCGTAGATCCGGAAGGTCTGTTTGGGCGTCCGGCGGCTGGCGGCGCAGCCGGTAAGCAGCAGTGCCAGACAAAGCAGCAGGAGAAAGATCCGTTTTTTCATTCGTCCGCCTCCTCTCGCCGGGCCAGGGGCAGCTCCACGATGAACACGGTGCCGCTGCCGGACTGCCTGTGCTGGGCCCGGATGGAGCCGCCCCGGCGGCGCACGGTGTCGCTGACAATGCTCAGGCCCAGGCCCGTGCCGCCCACGGCCCGGGAGCGATTCTTGTCCACCCGGTAGAACCGCTCAAATATGTGCTCCATGTCCTCGTTGGGGATGCCGATGCCGTTGTCCTCCACGGAGATCACCACGGTGTCGCCGACGGTTTTCAGGGTGGTGTGGACAAAGCCCATGGAGCCGGAGTACTTGATGCCGTTTTCCATGAGGTTATAGAGAATCTGGTGGATGTCGTCCTCGGTGGCCCGGACCACGGCGTCCTCGTCCGTCTCATAGGTCAGGGTGACCTCCTTTTCCCGGGCCACCACCCCCAGCATACGGACCACCCGCTCCAGCACCCGGGACACGGACACAGGATAGGCCGCGTCCTGGATGCCGCTGTCCAGCCGGGTCAGGCGCAGCAGGTCCTCGGTGATGCGGCTGAGCCGCTGGGCCTCCCGGCCGATATCCTCCACAAATTCCCGGGTGGTGTCGGCGTTCATGTCCTCCGTCTGGAGGATGGAGTCCGTCAGCAGGCGGATACCGGCCAGGGGCGTTTTCAGCTCGTGGCTGGCGTCGGACACAAAACGGCGGCGGGCGGCCTCGGTGGTCTGCAGGCGGTCCGTCAGGCTGTTGAACTCCGTGGCCAGCTGGGCGATTTCGTCATTTCCCCGGACGGAGGCCCGATGGCTGTAGGCCCCCTCCCGGACCTGGCGGATGGCCTGGAGCAGCTCCCGGATCTTCCGAGTGAAGGCCCGGGACAGCAGAGCGCTGAGGGCAACCACCAGAACGCCGATCAGCAGGGAGATGCGGGTCAGGTTGGTCTGGAAGCTCTGCAGCAGCTCCGCCTGCTGGGTGTCGTATTCATAGGCGTACACCGCGCCGATGATGCGGTTGCGGTATACCACCGGGGAAGCGCCCCGGCTTAAAAAAGCATGGCTGTCATACCGGCAGTAGAAGGCGTCGCTGCCGTCCAGAGCCTGGACGATCTCGGTATACATGGCGTACATTCCCTTGGCGCTGCCGCCCTCCCGGGTGTCGAACAGGATGCAGCCGGAGGTGTCCGTCACCAGCAGGCGGGACACGCCGGTCTCCTCCACCGAGGCCAGGGCCTGGCCCACGTTTTCCTCCGTCAGCTCCGGCAGGCCCGACAGGGCCGATTCCACCATCTTGACGCTGCTTTTCATGGCCGTCTCCTTGGTCCGGAACACCAGACTCTGAGACACCAGCAGCGGATAGGTATTCAGCAGCACCAGCACCGCCAGGATGATGAGGATATAGCTCATGCTGAACTTAAACTGTAGGCTGGTTTTCCCCCGCAAAATAGTAACCCACTCCCCACTTTGTCATGATGTATTCCGGCTCCGCCGGGACCCGCTCCAGCTTCTCCCGCAGGCGGCGGATGTGCACGTCCACGGTGCGGTAGTCCCCGGCGTAGGAATAGCCCCACACCAGGTTCATCAGGCTCTCCCGGCTGTAGACCCGCCGGGGATTTTTCATCAGCAGCTCGATCAGGTCGTATTCCTTGGCCGTCAGGTCGATGGTGCGGCCGTCCCGGATGGCCACCCGCTGCTCGGTATCCAGGCTCAGGTCCCCCGCCGTCAGCAGGGCGGGATTGCGGCCCGGACGGGCGGGGCCCTTGGCCCGGCGCAGCAGGGCCTTGATCCGGGCCTTCAGCTCCAGGATGTTGAAGGGCTTGGTCACATAGTCGTCGGCCCCGCAGGCAAAGCCCATGAGCTTGTCTGCGTCCTCGCTGCGGGCGGTGAGCATGATGATGGGCACGTCGGAAAACTCCCGGATCTTCATGCAGGCCTCGCTGCCGGACAGCTGGGGCATCATCAGATCCAGGATGATCAGGTCCAGGCTCTCACGCCGGGCCAGCTCCACGGCTGTTGCCCCGTCATAGGCGGTGAGCACCTGATAGCCCTCGTTTTCCAGGTTGAACTTGATGCCCTTGACCAGCAGCTGCTCGTCGTCTACTACTAAAATTTTCATGGTTCCTCCTCTGCGGTGATCTGGGGGCGGATGGCTTCCAATATGCCGGGTCCCAGGCCCTTGACCTCCAGGAGTCCCTCCACGGAGGCGAAGGGGCCGTTGGCCTCGCGGTATTCCACGATGCGCTGGGCCAGCACCGGGCCGATGCCGTCCAGGGTCTCCAGCTGGGCGGCGGTGGCCGTGTTGATGTTCAGGGGGCCGGACTGGGGCTCCTGGGGGCCGGCGTCGTCCCGCTGGGTGGTGACGGTGTACCCCTCGGACCGGGGGCGGCCGGTGAAGAACAGCGCCGCTGCCGCCGCCGCAAACAGAAGCGTCAGGACCAGCAAAAATATTTCCGTTTTTGTAACTTTTCCCATAGGCTCTGTTGTTGACTCCCTGTTGGATTTTGCTTATAATGAGAGGTGATAAGCAGGGATCGGGCACGCTGTCCCTTATCCCACCACCATTATAGCATAGATGGAGAAAAAGAAAATGAAAATTCGCCGGTTTTTATCTGTTTTTTTGCTGACGCTTCTGCTGACGGGCCTGTTCTGCGTGCCCCAGGCCAGTGCGGTGGACCTGCCCCAGGTGAACGCCAAGGCGGCCCTGCTGGTGGACTATGAGTCCGGGCGGATGCTGTACGGCCTCAACGAGCGGGACACCGAGTATCCCGCCAGCATCACCAAGGTCATGACCGCCCTGCTGACCCTGGAGGCCGTGGACCAGGGGGTGCTGACCCTGGATCAGCCGGTCACGGCGCCGTCCCTGGTCAACGACATGGACCCCACCGGCAGCTCCGCCGACATCAAGGAGGGCGAGGTGCTGACGGTGGAGCAGCTGCTGTACTGCATGATGCTGGTGTCCGCCAACGAGGCGGCCTGCATCCTGGCGGAGACGGTGGCCGGATCCCAGGACGCCTTTGTGGCCCTGATGAATCAGCGGGCCCAGGATCTGGGCTGCACCGGCACCCACTTTGTCAATCCCAACGGCCTGCATGACCCCAACCACTATTCCACCGCCTGGGACATCTATCTGTTCACCCGGGAGGCCATGAAAAACGAGACCTTCATGAAAATCTGCGGCACCGCCTCCTATGTGGTGCCCGCCACCAACATGTCCGAGGAGCGGGAACTGTACACCACCAACTCCCTGATCTCCAACTGGCGGATCATGGGCTATCAGTACGACGGGGCCGACGGCATCAAGACCGGCTCCACCGAGGAGTCCGGCTATTGCCTGGTGTCCTCCGCCAAGCGCAGCGGCCGCCGTCTGGTGGCGGTGGTGCTGGGCTGCAAGGGAAACGGCGCCACCGTGGAGAGCTTCTCCGAGTCCGCCAAGCTGTATAACTGGGCATACAACAACTTCTCCATGCGCCAGGTGGCGGCCACCGACGAGCTGTACCGCCAGCCGGTGGCCCTGTCCAAGCAGACGGACACGGTGATGCTGTATCCGGCCCAGAGCGCGGAGGCCTTCCTGCCCAAGGACGCCAAGGATGAGGACATCCGCAAGAGCGTCACCCTGAAGCAGGACGTGGTCAACGCCCCCATCACCGCCGGGCAGGAGCTGGGCACCCTGACCATTACTTATAACGACCAGGTGTGCGCCGAGGTGCCCCTGCTGGCCCAGGCGGACGTGTCCGCGTCCCGTTTCCTGGTGGCCAAGGCCGCCGTGGAGGCGTTTTTCGCCAAGACCTGGGTGAAGCTGGCTTTGGTGGCCGTTGTGGTGCTGGTGATCGTGTTCATTCTGTGGCTGAAGCTGGGCCGCCGCAGCCGGCGGTACGGCAGCCGGGGCGGGAAGCGCCGCCAGCGCCGGGCCTATCGGGGCCGCCGCCGCTGGTGAGCCATGGAGCCGCTGAAGATTCTGTATGAGGACGCCCACCTGGTGATCTGCTGCAAGCCCGTGGGGGTGCTGTCGGAGGACAGTGAAAGCGGCCGGTGTATGCCGCAGCTGCTGCGGGAGCACTACCTGGCCCAGGGGCAGAAGAACCCCTATATCGCCACGGTGCACCGGCTGGACAAGATCACCGGCGGGGTCATGGTGTTCTCCCGGCGGCGGGAGGTCACCGGAAAACTCACCGCCGCCTTGCAGGCCCATGAGCTGGTGAAGGAATATCTGGCGGTGCTGCGGGGCCATCCGCAGGAGCCTGCCGCCACCCTGACGGACCTGCTGTTCCGGGACGCCGGACACAACAAGAGCTATGTGGTCCAGCGGCCCCGGAAGGGCGTCCGGGAGGCCAGCCTGGAATACCGGGAGCTGTCCCGGACGGAGGAGCTGTCTCTGGTGCGGGTGCGGCTGCACACCGGACGCACCCACCAGATCCGGGTGCAGTTTTCCTCCCGGGGGCTGCCGCTGCTGGGGGATATCCGATACGGCAGCAAGGACCCCAACTGCACGGCGGCCCTGTGGTCCTGCCGCCTGGCCTTCCGCCATCCGGTCACCGGCAGAGCGGTGGACGTGTTCTGCCCGCCGCCCCGGACCTACCCCTGGGACCTGTTTCCGGCGGTGGAGGAATAAAATCATACAAAACAGCATGGGGGTGGACCCTCGGGTCCACCCCCATGCTGTTATTTTTTCTGTTGCTTTTTCACTTATCTTCCGCCCAGGTCCACCGCGTGGCGGACAAAGCTCATAGGCGGCACCGGATGGGGCAGCTGCATGGTAAACACCATCTGCGGCGTTTTCGGCTCCGTCAGCGGCAGCCCCTGGCTGTCGGTCATCATGGGGGCCGTCATGGTAAAGGGCTTGGTGTCCGGCCCCACCACCTCCACCTGATCCCCGCAGGCAAACTTGTTGCGCAGGCTCAGGGTCGCCAGGCCCTCCGGCGTGCAGCCCATCACCACGGCGCAGATCTGCCAGTCCCGGATGTACCGGGCGTCCTCATAGAACTGCCCCGGCTGGCCGTAGAAAAAGCCCGTGGAATAGCGCCGGTGGCTGACATGCTCCACCTCGTCCCGCCACACCGGGTCCACCGGCCGCCCGGCGGCCACGTCGTCCAGCACATGGCGATAGGCCCCGGTGACAATGGCGGCGTAATAGGCGGACTTGGCCCGCCCCTCGATCTTCAGGCAGTCCACCCCGGCGTCCATCAGGTCGTCCAGGTGGTCGATCATGCACATATCCCGGGAGTTCATGATGTAGGTGCCCTTCTCGTCCTCGAACACCGGGAAATACTCCCCGGGCCGCTTCTCCTCCATCAGGGCGTACTGATAGCGGCAGGGCTGGGCGCAGGCTCCCCGGTTGGAGTCCCGCCCGGTCATATAGTTGGACAGCAGGCACCGCCCGGAATAGGACACGCACATGGCCCCGTGGCAGAAGGTCTCCAGTTCCAGGGCCGGGTCCACCCGGCGGCGGATCTCCCGGATCTCCTCCATCCCCAGCTCCCGGGCCAGCACCACTCGCTGGGCCCCCAGGTCGAACCACGCCTGGGCGCAGGCATAGTTGGCGATAGACTGCTGGGTGCTGATGTGCCGCTGGCACCGGGGGGCGTATTTCCCGGCCAGGGTAAAGGCCCCCAGGTCCGCCAGAATCAGGGCGTCCACCCCGGCGCCGTTGAGCTTTTCCAGGTGCTCCGGCAACCGGTCCACCTCGCCGCTGCGGGGCATGGTGTTCACGGTGGCGTGGACCTTCACCCCGTGCCGGTGGGCGAAGTCCACCGCCCGGGGCAGCTCCTCATCGCTGAAATTCCCCGCAAAGGACCGCATGCCGAAGGACGTCCCCGCCAGGTACACGGCGTCCGCCCCGTACAGCACGGCCATCTGCAGCTTTTCCCAGTCCCCTGCCGGAGCCAGCAGCTCCGGTTTTTTTCGCTCCGCCGTCATCCGAACTTCCGCAGATTGGCGTTGTGCTCGGACAGGGTGCGGCTGAACACGTGCCGCTGGGTATCGGGATTGAGCACATAGAAATAGTAGTTGGTATCGTCCGGCTGCAGAGCGGCCTGGAAGGAGGCCTTACCGGCGTTGGCGATGGCCGTGGGCGGCAGTCCCTGATGGGTATACAGGTTATAGGGGCTGTCCAGGGTCTGATAGTCGTCCTCGGTGATCTCCCGCCCGGCGGCATACACCAGAGAGGCGTCGATCTGCAGCAGATGGGCCGTCTCGCCTACGTTCTCCAGGCGGTTGTGGATCACGGAGGAGATCAGCGTGCGGTCGGTGCCGTCGGTCTCCTTCTCGATCAGGGAGGCCATGATGACGATCTGCTTCAGACTGTAGGAGGAGTTGGCGATCAGCGGTGCCAGGACCGGATCGTCCACGATGCGGTCCTGGAAGTTGGCCAGCAGGCGGCTCAGGGCCGAGTCGGCGTTTTCCTTCACATAGAACTCATAGGTATCCGGGAACAGATAGCCCTCCAGGCGGCTGATGCTGCCCAGATTCTCGTTGTCCACGAAGTCGAACTTGTCGAACACATGGTTCTTGGCAGACTCCTCCAGGGCGGCGGCGTCGGACACGTCGTTCTCCGCCAGCAGCTGGATGATCTGCTCCACGGTGTAGCCCTCGGGGATGGTGACGGTAACGGTGGCCGCCACGCCGCCGGTGGGCTGCATGGACTTGATGAGACAGTTGAAGTCCATGTCGGTGTTCAGCTCATACACGCCGGGCTGAATATAGCGGCTGGCGTGGAAAACGGGGCTGGTGATCATGAACAGCAGCTTGGAGTTAATAAGCCCCGCCTTCTTCAGCTTGGTGGCCACCGTCCCCACGGAGTCGCCGCTTTCCACCTCGATGGTGGCGGTCAGGGGGGCCTTGTTCAGGGCGCACACATCGTTGACAGCCAGCCAGCCGATACCGGCCAGCAGGAACGAGGCCACGATGACCCCCGCCAGATAGCCCAGCCACCCCAGGCGGCGCTTTTTCTTGGGCTTCGGCCCCTGGCCGGAGCTCGTCTGCTTACGGACCTCCTGGGCATCCCACTTGGCCGTATCGGAGTTCTGATAATCGGACATATAATCGGTTCCTTTCTGTATTTTTTCCGCCCGGGCACAGCCGGACAAGATACGCCGGAGCCATCTCCGGCATAGAATAGCCCATACAGGAAACAAGTGAGGTGAATCGTATGTGCTTTGACAACAACAATTGCTCCTGCATCTGGCTGATCGTGATCTTACTGCTGGTGTTCTGCTGCTGCGGCAGCGGGACCGGATCCCGCTGCGGCTGCGGCAACGGAGGCGACGGCTGCTGCTCCTGCTGAGGGCCGTACATACCCTCGCCCGGAGGGGACGCGCAGGCGTTCCCTCCCTATTTTATGCCCTCCAGCAGGTCCCGGAGCCGCTCCATGACCTCCCGGTGGATGTCGTCCACGGAGCGGACCTGTCCGTCCCGGGCGCAGTTGATGCGGCTCCACCCGCCGTAGTCCACCACCATGGCGGCACTCTCCCGGCAGGACCGCAGATACGCCTCATCCCGCTCATGAATGTCGGCGGTGGTGTGGGTCAGCTGTTCCCGGCGGCGCATCATCTGCTCCGACAGCTCCGTGGGCACGTCCAGATACAGCACCCGGTCCGGCTCCGGCAACCCCAGCTTCCGGTATTCAAAGTCAAACAGCCAATCCAGAAACGCCTGCCGCTCCTGAGGCGGCAGCTTGGAGGTCTGGTGCACGGCGTTGCTGGTGGTGTACCGGTCGGCGATGACCAGTCCCCCCTGCCGGTACCAGCCGCCCCAGTCCTGCTTGAAGGAGGCATAGCGGTCCACGGAGAAAAACGTGGCGGCGGCATAGGCATTGACGTCCGCCGGGTCGGTGCCGAAGGCCCCGCTGAGATACAGCCGCAGCAGCGCCGAGGACTCCTCCTTGTACCGGGGAAACTCCAGCTTGCGGAAGGGCACGCCCAGGCTCTCCAGCTCCCGGCACAGAAGCGCCGTCTGGGTGGCCTTTCCGGAGCCGTCGGTGCCCTCGAATACGATCAGTTTTCCGCTCATCCTATGTTTCCTCCCCCGGCTCGACATATGCATTCAGGTTATTTTACCACGCTCCGGCCCATTTGTCTATGAAAAAGTTGGATCTCCCCCGCCGCGGTTTTGTCCGGATGGATTTTTTCACGCATAAACCATATTTTTCCCGAAAAAACAGTGGACAAGCGGCATTAGTTGTGGTAATATGAGGAATTAACAAAAGAGATAACGCTTTTGCAGTTTCGTTTCCGCTTTGCGCGGGAGAAAGGAAGGATTTCGTCATGGCTGTGAAGGAAAGCTACGCAGGGAAAATCAACCGCAAGCTCAACAAGAAGCTCCATGTCATCGACGTGGCGGCGGGCCGGGTCCCGGCGGACCTGGTGCTGAAAAACGCTGCATACGTCAACGTGTTCTCCAACGAGCTGTGCCGCGGGGACATCGCCGTGGCCGAGGGGCTCATTGTGGGCATGGGCGAATACCACGGCAAGGTGGAGGCGGACGTAGGCGGCAAGATCGTGCTGCCGGGCTTCATCGACGCCCATATTCACCTGGAAAGCTCCCTGGTAAGCCCCAAGGAGTTTGCCAAGGCCGTGCTGCCCCACGGCACCACCACCGTCATCACCGACCCCCACGAGATTGCCAACGTCATGGGCACTGACGGCATCGAGTATATGCTCCAGGCCACCGAGGACCTGCCGGTGGACGTGCGGTTCATGCTGCCCTCCTGCGTTCCGGCCACGCCGCTGGACGAGTCCGGAGCCAATCTGGACTATCGGGCCATCGACTCCTTCTATGACCATCCCCGAGTCCAGGGCCTGGCGGAGATGATGAACTTTGTGGGCATCATCAACGGCGACAGCCAGGTGGTGGAGAAAATCGTGGCCTCCCAGGCCCACCATAAGAAGATCGACGGCCACGCACCGGGCCTCGCCGGCAACGACCTGAACGCCTACATCGCCGCCGGCGTGTATTCCGACCATGAGTGCTCCAACGTGGAGGAGGCCATGGCCAAGCTGGAGCGGGGACAGTTCATTATGATCCGGGAGGGCACCGCCGCCCGGAACCTGGAGGCCCTGGCCCCCCTGCTGTGCGAGAAGTACATTGAGCGCTGCATGTTCTGCACCGACGACAAGCACCCCAACGACCTGCTGGAAAAGGGCCACATCGACTACATCGTCAAAAAGGCCATCTCCCTGGGCGCGGACCCCATTATGGCGGTGAAGGCCGCCGGGTACACCGCCGCCCGGTACTTCCTGCTGAACAACCGCGGCGCCATCGCCCCCGGGTATCTGGCGGACTTTGTGGTCATCGACAACTGGGAGAACTTCGAGATCGAGATGGTCTATAAGAAGGGCAAGCTCATGTACGACGGCGTCCTGCGGGACTTCGACACCCCGGAGATCGACCCCTATCTGGTCAAGCGGGCCCACGACACCTTCCATGTGGCCCCCCTGTCCGCCGCCGACTTCACCGACAAGCGCCCCCACGCCGTTATCGGCATGGTGCCCGGCGAGATCGTGTCCGAGGACGCGGGCTATGCCGACCACATCGACCTGGAACAGGACATTCTCAAGATCGCCGTGATCGAGCGGCATAAGAACACCCACCACATCGGCCTGGGCTATATCAAGGGCTACGGCCTCAAGCACGGCGCCGTGGCCACCTCCATCAGCCACGACAGCCACAACATCATCGTGGTGGGCACCTCTGAGGAGGACATGGCCGCCGCCGCCAACCGCATTGTGGAAAATCGCGGCGGCATCACCGTAATGGACGGCGGCCAGATCCTGGGCGAGGTGGCCCTGCCCATCGCGGGCATCATGTCCGACGACAGCCTGGTGATGGTGAACAGCGCCCTGGAGGCCGCCAAGGACGAGGCCTTCCGGCTGGGCGTGTCCCGGGGCATTGACCCCTTCATGACCCTGAGCTTCATGGCTCTGCCGGTGATCCCGTCCCTGCGGCTGACCACCCGGGGCGTGTTCGACGTGCTGACCCAGCGGTATGTGTGATGGGCATTCAGATCCGTAAGGCGTTGGCCTCCGATCTGGACGCCGTGGCGGCCATTTATGACCGGGTCCACGACGCCCAGGACAGCGGACAGCTGACCACCGGCTGGATCCGGGGCGTGTACCCCACCCGCGCCACCGCCCAGGCGGCGCTGGACCGGGGGGACCTGTTTGTGGCGCTGCTGGACGGCGCGGCGGCAGGCGCCGCCATTCTGAACCAGGTGCAGGTGGACGTATACGCCGGTGCGCCCTGGCGCTATGACGTGCCGGACAGCGACGTCATGGTGCTGCACACCCTGGTCATTGACCCGGCCATCCGGGGCCGGGGACTGGGCCGGGCCTTCCTGGCGTATTACGAGGGCTTCGCCCTGTCCCATGGCTGCCGCTCCCTGCGGATCGACACCAACGCCCGCAATGCAAATGCCCGGGACTTTTACAAAAAGCTGGGCTATTGGGAGGTTGCCGCCGTCCCCTGCACCTTCAACGGCATCCCCGGAGTCGACCTGGTTCTGCTGGAAAAGCGGATCGGGGAGGACGCCTGAGGCCGCAAAACCCAACCAAAACGGACCCGCACCCCGTTTGTCAGACAGGATGACACAATGTCTGACAAACGGGGTGCGTTTTCTATGGGCATGGGCGCATACCGCCCTCAGCCCATCAGCATCATTTCTCCCGGCTTCTCCGTCTCGGCGGCGGGCAGGATCAGGGTCACCTTGAACAGGTCCCCGTCGATGGTCAGGCGGAAATCGCCGCCCTGGAGCGACATGAGGCTGGTGGCGATGGACAGGCCCAGGCCGCTGCCCTCGGTGGAGCGGGAGCTGTCCCCCCGGACGAAGCGCTCCGTCAGCTCGTCGGCGGAGATGTTCAGGGGATAGCGTGAGATGTTCCGGACCACCATCCGGGCGGTGTCCCCCTCCCTCTCGGTGGTGAGATACACCCGGGTGCCGGGCATGGCATATTTGCAGATGTTGCTCATGAGGTTGTCCAGCACCCGCCACAGAAGCCGCCCGTCGGCCATGGCCCAGGGCGACGGCTGGCCCAGGGACAGCACCGGCTCCAGCACCTGCTTTTCCAGCCTCTGCTGATACTCACCGCACACCTGGCTCAACAGCACGTTCAGGTCCGTGGGGGCCAGGGATACCGGGATATTCCCGGTGGACGCCTTGGAGGCCTCCACCAGGTCCTCCGTCAGCTTCCGCAGCCGCTGGGACTGCCGGTCCAGCACCTCCAGGTATTCCCTTGCGCTGTCGGAGGGCATCTCCTCCTTTTTCAGCAGATCCACATAGTTGACGATGGAGGTCAGGGGCGTTTTGATGTCGTGGGACACGTTGGTGATCAGCTGGGTTTTCAGCCGCTCGGACTTCATCTTCTCCTCCACCGCCTGCTGGATGCCATGCTGCACGGAGTTCAGATTGGCCGCATGGCGCTTCAGCTCCGGCAAAGCCCCCCGGCTCAGGGTGATGGGGTGGGAGAAGTCCCCCTTGGCCAGGCTTTCGCCCCCCTGCTGCAGCTTCCGCAGGGCCAGCACCTGCCACATGGTCGCTCCCAGAATCAGGATATGCAGCGCCAGATACAGCGCCAGCTCTGCCTCGTTAAAATTATATCCATACAGCAGCAGCTCCGCCGCCATAAGGGCGACGAGCACCGCGGCGGTTTTCCAGGTAAGGGGCAGGCTCAGAGCCAGCACCCGCAGGTGCCGCCAGGTCCAGACCGCCCCCCGGCTCAAAAGCCGCAGCAGCCGCAACACCACCAGGTCCGCCAGCACCATGCCGGCCTTGCACCGGGCCGTAAACGCCAGCACGAACAGATACG
>UMHJ01027145.1_pt1 | contig 21189 bp, 21 predicted proteins | sample 1965511 | NCBI WGS metagenome assembly UMHJ01 (sample SAMEA4836096, study PRJEB28245) | human gut metagenome | biome: gut microbiome; material: fecal sample | place: Denmark | collected 2008
CGGGCACCGCTCCGGCCAGAAGCAGCAGTGAGGCGCACTATGGAACATACGACCCATACCAATACCGAAGAACAGGCCATCGACCTGTCCGTCCTGCTGCGGCGGATGCTCCGGGCCCTGCGGCGGCTGTGGCCCGTGTGCCTGGCGCTGATCGTGCTGTGCGCCGCCCTGATGGGCTGGCGCAGCCACCGCAGCTTCCGCCCCATGTACCGCTCCGAGGCGGTGTTCTCCGTGAATCTCAGCTTTGTGGGCGGCACCGACCTCTCCGGCTACAGCCAGTATTACAACAAATCCGCCGCCCAGCAGGTGGCGGACACCTTCCCCTATCTGCTGACCTCCGACCGCATGCAGGAGCTGCTGCTGCAGCGGCTGGGCGTCACCTATCTTAACGGCGTCATCTCCTCCTCCGCCATCAAGGACACCAGCTTCTTTGTCCTGACGGTGGAAAGCCCCAATCCCCAGGACGCCTACGACATTCTCTGCGCCGTCATCGACGTGTATCCCCAGGTGAACCGCCTGGTCCTGGGCGAGACGCAGCTGGTGGTGAACCAGGAGCCCACCCTGCCGGACGCGGCGTACAACGCCGACCCCTGGCTCAGCAGCGCCGTCAAGGGCGCCGCCCTGGGCCTGGCGCTCTCCCTGGTGGTCCTCCTCATCGCCGCCTCCCTGCGGCGGACGGTGTCCTCCACCGGCGACGTCAAGCGCCTGGTGAATCTGTCCTGCCTGGCCTCCATCCCCCGCACGACCCCCAAGCGCCGGAAAAGCGGCGCCCAGACGGGCCTGCTGATCTCCCATATGCAGACCGACAGCGCCTTCTGCGAGGCGTACCGTCTGCTGCGGCTGAAGCTGCTGCGGCAGCTGAAGGAGGAGGACAAGATCCTCATGGTCACCAGCTCCATCCCCTCCGAGGGGAAAAGCTCCGTGTCCGTGAACCTGGCCCTGTCCCTGGCCCGGGAGGGGAAAAAGGTCCTGCTGATCGACGGCGACCTCCGGGGTCCCAGCGACAAGGCCCTGCTGGGCATCACCAAGCCCTCCGAGGGCCTGGGCCAGTGCCTGTCCGGCAGCCTGGACCAGGTGCACTTCCTGCGCTATGAGGACACGTCCCTGTACGTCTTTGCCGGCAGTCAGCCCATCCAGTCCCCCATGAACCTGCTGCAGTATGACAAGCTGGAGGCCCTGATGAACACCCTGCGGCCCATGTTTGACTACATCGTGCTGGACACGCCGCCCTGCGCCATGATGGCCGACGCCCTGGCCCTGTGCCGCCATGTGGACCGGGTGGTCTACGTCATCCGGGAGGACTTCGCCGCCACCACCCAGATCTTCGAGGGCGTCCAGGCCCTGGCCGGGGCCGACGCCCGGATGGCCGGTTTCGTGTTCAACTGCGCCGCCACCGTCCGGGGCGCCGCCTCCGGCTATGGCTACGGCTACCGGTACGGCTATGGCTACGGCTATGGCTACGGCTACGGCAAGACCAAACCAAAGGACGAACGGTAAGTATGAAAAAAGACGGCTGTGCCCGAAAAGGCACGGCCGTCTTTTTCAGTCTGTCAAAAGAGCCCTTTGCCAAAAAAGGGCCACGCCCTTTTTTGACAAGCTGAAAAAAACCCCTGCTTTTTTGATAAATCTCACAGCACCTTGGACAAAAAACTCTGCAGCCGGGGGCTCTGGGGGTTGTCGAACAGGGCCTGGGGGGTGTTTTCCTCCATGATGCCCCCCTGGTCCATAAACAGCACCCGGCTGGCCACCTCCCGGGCAAAGCCCATCTCGTGGGTGACCACCACCATGGTCATGCCGCTCTGGGCCAGCTCCTTCATCACGTCCAGCACCTCTCCCACCATCTCCGGGTCCAGGGCGGAGGTGGGCTCGTCAAACAGCAGCACCTCCGGCTCCATGCACAGGGCCCGGACGATGGCGATGCGCTGCTTCTGTCCGCCGGAGAGCCGGGCCGGATATTCCCCCGCCCGGCCGGCAAGGCCCACCCGCTCCAGCAGGGCCATGGCCCGGGCCTCCGCCGTCTGCTGGGATTCCTTTTTCAGCAGCATAGGGGCCAGAGTCAGGTTTTTCAGCACCGTCATGTGGGGGAACAGGTTGAACTGCTGAAACACCATGCCCATTTTCATCCGCTGCCGGTTCAGATCGGCGGCGGGGTCCGTCAGGTCCACGCCGTCCAGGAAAATCTTCCCGCTGTCCGGGGTCTCCAGCCGGTTCAGGCACCGCAGAAAGGTGGATTTTCCGCTGCCGGAGGGGCCGATGATGCACACCACGTCCCCCTTCTCGATGTCGGTGGAGATGCCGTCCAGCACGGTGACGCCGCCGAAGCTCTTGTGCAGGTCCTTAACGCTTATCACTTCTGCGCAGCCTCCTTTCCAGCAGTCCCAGCAGCTGGGTCATGCCGATGACCAGCACCAGATACACCACGGCCACCAGCATCAGGGGGTTGAAGGAATCATAGGTGTTGTTGCGGATCAGGTTCCCGGCCCGGGTCAGGTCCTGCACCGCCACATAGCCCGCCACGGCGGTCTCCTTCAGCAGGGCGATCATCTCGTTGCCGATGGCCGGCAGGATGTTCTTCATGGCCTGGGGCAGCACGATGTGCCAGGCGCTCTGCAGCCGGGACAGGCCCAGGCTGCGCCCGGCCTCCATCTGGCCCGGGTCCACGGCGGCGATGCCGCTGCGCACCAGCTCCGCCACATAGGCCCCGGAGTTGATGCCGAAGGTGACGATGCCCACCACCAGTCCGTCGGAGGACTTGAGAATCAGAAAATAGAAGATCAGCAGCTGCACCACCACCGGGACGCCCCGGATCACCGTGGTATACACGCTACACAGCCAGCAAAGGGGCCGCAGCAGGCGGCTGTCCTGGCCGCAGTACTTGATCATGGCCACCAATGACCCGATGACCACGCCGATGACCAGTGCGCCCAGCGTGATAATCAGCGTGTTTTTCAGCCCGTCCACCAGCAGGAGATAGCGCTGCTTCTCCACAAAGGTAGCCTCCAGCTGGGCCAGCCACCGGGCGAAAAACTGGCCGATACTCTGCAAAACTTCCATCAGCTCAGGGGAGACACATACACGGTGTCATACTCCTGGAAAATCTGCTCCACGGTGCCGTCCTGCAGCAGCTGGCTCAGGGCCTGGTTCACCTGGTCCACCAGGTCGCTGCCCTTGGCAAAGGCCAGGGCGTAAGGCTCGCTGGTCATGGCCTCGTCCAACACGGTGAGGTTCTGCTCCCCGGCCATCTTCACGGCCACCTCGTTGTCCACCACCCACGCATCGGCCTTGCCGCTGGTCAGGGCGGCCTGGGCGTCGATGTTGGAGGCGAAGGACAGAATTTCATACCCGTTATCCAGGCAGTAGGTCTCGGCGGTGGTGCCGGTCTGGACGGCAATGGTCTTGCCGGTAAGGTCGGCCTTGCTCTGGATGTCGCTGCCGGGGTTCACCACGATCACCTGGTTGGCCAGGAAATAGGGGTCGCTGAAGTCGCAGTTTTTCAGACGGTCGGCGGTGATGCTGATGCCTGCCACACCGGCGTCATAGCGCCCGGCCTGGATGCCGGGGATGATGGAGTCGAAGTCCACCTGCTCCCACACCAGCTCCATGCCCAGCTTGTCGGCAATGGCCTGCATCAGCTTGGGCTCGATGCCCACGATGTCGCTGCCGTCCAGGGACTCGAAGGGCGGGAAGTCCGGGCTGGTAGCCACCACCAGCTGCTTCTTTTCGCTGCCGGTTTTGGTATCGGTGTCTGTATCGGTATTCTTGCTGCCGCAGGCGGCCATGGTCAGTATCATAACCGCGCCCAAAAACAGGCTCAGGAATCTGGTAAAATGTTTCATATCAATATCTCCGTTTCTTTCATGTATGTTATTTGTACAGGGTCAGGGTCACATACATGGTCGTCGTCGGAGAATGGTATACATAGTCATATAAATGCCCTTTCAGTGAATAAAAATTGAAAACCAAATGAAATTACGGATAAAGATACTATCACACCAACCCGGCCATGTCAAGTGTTAGTCGAATATAAATACAAAAAAATAACCCCATACGCATTTTTATGCGTATGGGGCCGTGCGTTATTCCTGGGGATTGGGGATGGTGACGGCGATGCCGTTGACCTCCACCCCGTCGTCGGCGGGGATGAGGATGAACCGCCGCCCGTCGATGATCCGGGCCTCCACCATATAGCTGTACTCCGGCGGCACGGTGATCTTCACCTCCGGGGTGGTGATCTGGAACTTCCCGGCCTCGATGATGTTCCGGGGGTTCAGGGCCGCGTCCTGACCGTACTGCCTGCGGCACTGGTCCTGAAAGGCCTCCACCTTCTCCTCCGGCACGCCGCTGCCGGTGAGCACGTCCCCCACCTCCCGGACGGACAGGGTCAGCGGCTCCGGGTCCCGGCTCTCCTTGTGCTCCTGGATGCGGCCTCGCAGCTGCTCATGGACCGCCTGCACCACGTCATAGCTGCAGTCCTTCTCCAGGGCCTCTGTCAGAGTGGAGGTGAACACATTCTGCTGCTCCTGGGGGGACATGGGGGCCTCCTGAACGCAGAACACCGCATCGATGACCTCCTGGTGCAGCTGGGCGGTGTCCTTGCTGTAAAACAGGGCGTTATAGATGTTGGCGGCCCGGTCGTCAAAGGCCGGGAACAGGAAGCCCAGGACCGGGGGCTGGGCGATATGCCCGGTGGAGCTGCCCCGGAACTCCTTGTCCCGGTCGCTGTACTGCAAGGCCAGGGTGGGGTCCTTCACCGGGCAGATGGCGCACACGAAATAGCGGAACACCGTCTCCGAGGCGTCGGGGACCTCCAGATCGTCCCGGCTACGATGGGGCACGTCATAGGTGTCGGCGGCCAGCAGAATCAGATAGCTGCTCTCGCCCATGTCGATGGCGTCGATGATCCGGCGGTACAGGCTCTCCCGGGCGTTGGCGTCCTGCAGCTCCGTCTGGCGCAGGGTCTGCAGCAGGCGGTGCTCGTCGCTGTCCGCCACCTGGGCGGTGGAAAACACGATGTCGATGAGGTTCCGGCCCAGGGCACCGGACAGGGTCTTTTTCAGCAGATTCAGATACATCTCCTGCTCCTCCTGGGACAGCAGGCCCAGCGGCGCGTCCACATAGGAGATGATCTGGCGGCTGCTGCTGACATAGCAGCCGTATACCTTGCTGATGGCGGTGCGGTCCGGCTTGAACCGCCGCCGCAGCTCGTTTAGCTCCTTCTGATTCATCCGTTCTTCCTCCCCCAGGCAATTTCCCTCCATTATAGCACGATTTGCCCCGCCGGGCAAGAAAAAACCGCCCTTGCAAGCCGGGGCGGTATCTGCCATAATAGAGAAAAACGAGACAAAGCAGGTTTTGCATATGGATACAAACAGAAACCAGGCCCGCCGGGTGGTCATCGGCATCACCGCCCATGTGGATGCGGGCAAAACCACCCTGGCCGAGGCCATGCTCTACCGCACCGGCCGGCTGCGGAAGCTGGGCCGGGTGGACCACGGCAGTGCCGCCATGGACAGCCATCTGCTGGAGCGGGAGCGGGGCATCACCATCTTTTCCAGCCAGGCGGAGCTGCCCATCGGGAATCTGGAGGTGACTCTGCTGGACACCCCGGGCCATGTGGACTTCTCCGCCGAGATGGAGCGCACCCTGTCGGTGCTGGACTATGCCATTCTGGTGATCAGCGGCGCCGACGGCGTCCAGGCCCACACCCGCACCCTGTGGCGGCTGCTGGAGCTGTACCGGATCCCCACCTTTCTTTTCGTGACGAAAATGGACTTCGGCCGCTGCGGCCGGGGGCAGATGATGGAGCATCTGCGCCACGAACTGGGAGAGGGCTGCGTGGACTTCACCCCCGCGGACCGGGAGCGGCGCATGGAGCAGCTGGCCACCTGCCGGGAGGATGCCCTGGAGGCGTATCTGGACGGCGGGGAGGTCCCCGACGCCCTGGTGCGGCAGCTGGTGGGGCGGCGGCTGGTTTTTCCCTGCTGGTTCGGCTCCGGGCTGAAGCTGGAGGGCATCGACGGATTTCTGGAGGGGCTGGCCCGGTATGTGGAGCCGCCGGTGTATCCGGAGACCTTCTCCGCCCGGGTGTTCAAGATCAGCCACGACCCCCAGGGCAAGCGCCTGACCCACCTGAAGGTCACCGGCGGGACCCTGCGGGTCCGGGACGCCGTGTCCTATGCCGGGCACCAGGAGAAGGCCGCCCAGCTGCGCATTTACAGCGGCGGCCGGTTCCGGGCGGTGGACCAGGTCCCCGCCGGAGGCGTGTGCGCCGTCCAGGGACTGACGGCCACCTGCGGCGGCCAGGGCCTGGGGGCGGAGGAATCCGGCGTCCGGCCGGTGCTGGAGCCGGTGATGCGCTATCGGGTGGCCCTGCCGCCGGACTGCGACAGCCGCACCCTGCTGCCCCAGCTGCGCCAGCTGGAGGAGGAGGACCCCCAGCTGCGCTTCACCTCCCACGGAGGGGAAATTCATGTGTCCCTGATGGGCCGCATCCAGGCGGAAATTCTCAAAAGCCTGGTGTCGGAGCGCTTCGGCGTGGAGATCGACCTGGACCGGGGCCGGGTTTTGTATAAGGAGACCATCGACGGCCCCGTGGAGGGCGTGGGCCACTTTGAGCCCCTGCGCCACTATGCGGAGGTGCATCTGCTGCTGGAGCCCCTGCCCCAGGGCAGCGGCGTGGTGACGGCCACCCGGTGCAGCGAGGACCAGCTGGACCGGAGCTGGCAGCGGCTGATCCTGACCCATCTGCAGGAGAAGGACCACCTGGGAGTCCTCACCGGCTCCCCCATTACGGATATGAAAATCACCCTGATGTCCGGCCGGGCCCATGTGAAACACACCGAGGGGGGCGACTTCCGCCAGGCCACCTATCGGGCGGTGCGCCAGGGGCTGATGCAGGCTAAAAGCCGCCTGCTGGAGCCGTATTACGCCTTCCGGCTGGAGGTGCCGCCGGAGCAGCTGGGCCGGGCCATCAACGATGTGCGCCTGCGCAGCGGCAGCTTCGACACCCCGGAGGAGGCCGGGGACCTGACATTGCTGCGGGGCCGGGTGCCGGTGACGGAGTTTGACGACTATGCCCAGGAGGTGGCGTCCTATACCGGCGGCCGGGGCCGCCTGTCCCTGGAACCGGCGGGCTACGGGCCCTGCCATAACCCCGACGCCGTGATCGCGGCGGCGGACTATGACCCGGAGGCCGACCCGGACAACACGCCGGACTCCGTATTCTGCGCCCACGGCGGCGGCTTCACCGTGAAGTGGGACAAGGTGCCGGAGTATATGCACCTGCCCGGCTGCCTGGAAAAGCCCCGGGAGGACGCGCCGGTGCGCCGCCGGTGTATCCGCCTGGACGATGCGGAGCTGGAGGCCATCATGACCCGGGAGTTCGGCCCCGTGCGCCGTCCCCTGTACCGTGCGCCGGAGAAGCGGGAAGCCCCTGCCGATACCGGCCTGCGGGAGATCGGCCAGCGCTGCTATGTGGTGGACGGCTACAACGTGATCTTCGACTGGGAGGAGCTCCACGCCCTGGCGGACCGGGACCTGTCTGCCGCCCGGGAGCGGCTGATGGACACCCTGTGCGGCTGGGCCGCCTTCACCCACACCCGGGTGGTGCTGGTGTTCGACGGGTACAAGGTCCCCGGCAATACCGGGGAGAAGTTCGACTACCGGGGCATCCATGTGGTATACACCCGGGAGCGGGAAACCGGCGATATGTACATTGAGCGGTTTTTGCAGCAGGTAGGGAAAAACGACCGCGTCCGGGTGGTGACCTCCGACGGGCTGATCCAGCTGTCGGCGGTGCGCACCGGGGCCATGCGCATGTCCTCGGCGGAGTTTGGCCGCCAGGTGTCCGAGGCCGCCGGCCAGATCGCGGAAATCCTGAAAACCATGCACCAGTCCGGCGGCAGCACCATCGGCCAGCGGATGGAGTCCGCCGGGAAGTGACCTCTTGCGCAGCCAGACCGCCCCATGCTATAATACCGCATATATATCCGATAGGGAGGAACCTTACATGATCTACACCGATTTTCACGGAGAGAAGCTGTCCCTGCTGGGCTTCGGCACCATGCGTCTGCCGCTGGTTCCCGGCGGCGGCCCGGCGGACATCGACGAGAAAACCACGGCGGACATGGTCCGCTATGCCATGGACCACGGCGTCAACTATTTCGACACCGCCTATCCCTACCACGGCGGCATGTCCGAGCGGGTCATCGGCCGGGTGCTGAAGGGCTATGACCGCCAGAGCTTCTATCTGGCCACCAAATACCCCGGCCACCAGATCAGCGACAGCTACGATCCCGCCGCCATTTTTGAAGAGCAGCTCCGGAATTGCGGCGTGGAGTATTTCGACTTCTACCTGCTGCACAACGTGTATGAGAAGTCCGTGGAGACCTATACCGATCCCCGCTGGGGCATCATCGACTATTTTCTGGAGCAGAAGAAGAACGGCCGCATCCGTCACCTGGGCTTCTCCTCCCACGGCGGCGTGGAAATGCTGGAGAACTTCCTGTCCCGTTGCGGCAAGGACATGGAGTTCTGTCAGATTCAACTGAACTATCTGGACTGGACCATGCAGGACGCCAAGGCCAAGTGCGAACTGCTGCGCCGGTACAACATCCCTATCTGGGTCATGGAGCCTGTCCGGGGCGGCCGCCTGGCCTCCCTGACGCCGGAGGCGGAGTCCGAGCTCCACGCCCTGCGGCCGGAGGAGTCCACCGCCGCCTGGGCCTTCCGCTTCCTCCAGGGGGTGGAGGGGGTCCAGATGATCCTCAGCGGCATGACCACCCCCGCCCAGATGGAGGACAACGTCCGCACCTTTGAAGAGCGCCGCCCCCTGACGGACCAGGAGGAGAAGGTCCTGCTGGACATCGCCAAGGGCATGTACGGCGCCGTGCCCTGCACCGCCTGCCGCTACTGCTGCGACGGCTGCCCCATGGGCCTGGACATTCCCATGCTGCTGAAGCTGTATAACGAGGCCAAGTTCTCCCCCAACTTCAACATCGGCATGCGGGTGGAGGCTTTGCCGGAGGACAAGCGCCCCGCCGCCTGCGTGGGCTGCGGCCAGTGCGCCCGGGTCTGTCCCCAGAACATCGACATTCCCGCTGCCCTGGCGGACCTGAACGAGGAACTGAAGAAGATCCCCCGCTGGGCCGACATCTGCCGCCAGCGGGAGGAAGCCGCCCGCCGGGCAAGAGAAGCCAAGTAACCCCCATCACAGGATAAAAAATCCCCGGCTGCATAGCAGCCGGGGATTTTTTTACGTCGCCGGGGGAGTGCCGCGCTTGGAGATGGAGCCCCGCTCAGCGGAGTCAAGATACGCGCTGACGGTGCCGTCCGCCTGCTGATACACGATGAATAGTCCCGGCTCAAAGTTCTGGGTTGCATACGGAATGCTCCGCTGGTCCAGGGCCGTGGCATAGGGATACCGCCATTTCATCTGCCGGTGCAGATACGGCTGATCCATCATCTGCACCGGATTCTCCTCCATGGGCGGCACGGTCTCCCGCCAGTACAGCAGATAGCCCCGGATATTTTCCCCCTTCCGGGGCAGGGACCACTCGGCAAAAAGGTACAAGCTGGCGCTGGACGGAATATCCGGCCACAGCCGGTCGGTATACTGGACCTGTCCCTGTTCCTGCCGGATCAGGCTCTGCATGGGTGCGGCCATCGTGCCCTCCGGCCCGTCATACAGGATATACCCGCTGAGGGCTTCCTCCACATAGGCATCATAAGGGTAGTGGGGCACCAGCCACAGTCCGTCGGTGTCCCCGGGCCAGTCCTCCCCGTCCTCGTATTGGAAATAGGTCAGGATGGCCCAGCGGTCCGGGCCGTCATTGCCGGGCGTCAGCAGGGCCGCCCGCCAGAACTGGATGGTCTGGCCGCTGAGGGGCTTCTTCACCGGCTCCTGCATCCAAACCGTCTGGGTCACACCGGACAGGGACAGCACGTCCTCGTCCGACAGGTCGTCCAGCAGCTCCCGGGGCAGGTTCAGCCCCTCCAGCCGGTCCCGGACGGCCTGGGCCGTCTGAGACGGCTCCTGCCGCGGCCTATAGTCCATGGGAAGCCTTTGACCCAGGGCCTGGCCCAGCAGCACCGCCGCCAGCACCAGCACCAGATATCCCCCCGCCAGCCACCGGCCATCCAGCCGCACCGGCGCGGCCTCCACCGCATAGCCGCAGTTGTCCAGGGCCCGGGTCAGCCGGGTCAGCTGCCGCAGGATGATGATATACAGCGCCAGCAGTAGCCACACCGCCAGTCCCTGCAAGGTCTGGCCCAGCAGGCCGGTGAGGATCAGCACCCCATACCACAGCACCAGGGCCCCCGCCGCCTTGGCGGAGGGCTTTTCCTGCCCGGCCTTGCGGCCGATCTCCCTCATGCCCCACCACAGGCCCAGGCACACCAGCCAGAACAGGATGCTCAGAGTCCAGGCTATGGCCGCCTCCAGCCAGGGGACCAGCCGGGACAGGACGGTGCCCATAACGACGGCATAGCCTCCCCGCAGCGCCGCCAGGGCTATGGACAGCCGCCAGCAGCTGCGCAGGCAGCCGTTCTCCTGCCGCAGGGTCCGGAACCCCAGCACCAGCAGGATGCTGCCCACCATAGGCAGAAGATGCTGCAGATTCCAGAAGTTCAGGGTGATGCCGATCAGTCCGATGCCCCACAGAACGCAGCGCATGGCCTGCCGCCAGGGGGTCACCCGGGCCGCCGGCAGCTGCTCCTCCGGTAGCTGCTCCAGCAGGGTCTGCATATCCCGGTCAAAGCGGATGTCGTCCGTCACAGCAGGTCACCTCCCAACAGATTCCGCAGTCTCTGCCGCAGGCGGTACAGCCGCCCCTCGGCGGCCCGCTCCGTGATGCCCAGCTCTGCGGCGATCTGGGCGGTGGATTGGCAGTAGTAATACTTCCGGAAGAACAGCTGCTCCTCCTCCCGGCTCAGGGATTGGATGGCCATCCGGATCTGCTCCCGCCGGTCCTTTTGCAGCAGGGCCTCCTCGGCGCTGCCGTCCCCGTGGGGCATGGTCTCGTCCAGGGGCTCCTCCCTCCGCAGCCGCCTGGCCCGGTTCAGGGCCATGTTCCGGGCCAGCACCGTCAGCCACGGCACGAACTGCCCCCGCTCCGGCGCATAGTCCCCGGCCCGCTGCCACAGGCGCAGGGAGATATCCGCCAGGCACTCCTCCCGCTCCCGGGGGTCTGTCAGAATGGGTTTCAGGATATATTGCAGCAGCGGTCCGTGCCGCCGCAGCAGGGTCTGCAGGGCCGCCTGGTCCCCGGCGGCGATCTGCGCCATCAGCTGCTTGTCGTCCATGTCCGTCGCCTCCCGGTTTCTCTCTACTCTATAGTACACACCGCAGGGCCAAAACCCACGGCAATTTTTCTCACTTCTGAACACATATTAACACAAAACACCGCCTTGCGCCAGGGGGGGCGGTGTGTTATACTATGTATAACAACACACTGGGTAATTGTGCCCATTTTTTCAGAAAGAGAGAGACCATGACCACCAAAGATTACCAGACCCGCAGACCGCTGCGCATTTTCCTGTCCTATTTCCGCCCCCACCGGGGCCTGTTCCTGCTGGATATCAGCTGTGCCTTCCTGATCGCCGTCATCGACCTGGCCTTCCCCCTGATCTCCCGCACCGCCATGTACCACTGGCTGCCGGATAAGCAGTTTTCCATTTTCTTCACGGTCATGGCTCTGGTGGTGGCGGCCTTTGTCCTCCGGGCGGGGCTTTACTTCATCGTGGGCTACTGGGGCCACACCTTCGGCATCCTGGTGGAGGCCGATATCCGCCGGGACCTGTTTGCCCATATGCAGGACCTGGGCTTTGACTTTTACGATAAAAACCGCACCGGCCAGCTGATGAGCCGCCTGACCACGGACCTGTTTGAGCTGACGGAGCTGGCCCACCACGGGCCGGAGGACCTGTTCATCTCCCTGGTGACCATCATCGGCGCCCTGGCGGTGATGTTCTCCATCCAGTGGCGGCTGGCGGTGGTGGTGTGCTGTATCATCCCCATTTTCCTGCTGGTGGTGATGTATCGCCGCCGCCAGATGTCCCAGGCCTCCCGGGCCGCCAAGCAGAAAACCGGCGCCATCAATGCCGAGATCGAGTCCGGCCTCTCCGGTGTCCGCACCACCAAGGCCTTCGCCAACGAGGCCCAGCAGCAACGGCGGTTCGACGGGGCCAACGAGGTGTTCAAAACCTCCAAGCGCAATTTCCACAAGGAAATGGGCTTTTTCAACGCCAGCATGGAGCTGTTCATCAGCCTGCTGTCCGTGGCGGTGATTGCCGCAGGCGGCTGGCTGATTATGAAGGACCGGCTGAACTACATCGACCTGATCACCTTCAGCCTGTATATCACCACCTTCATCAGCCCCGTCCGGAAGCTGGCCAACTTCGCTGAGATGTTCTCCAACGGCTTTGCGGGCCTGCACCGGTTCATCGAGCTGATGGCCACGGAGCCCACCATTCAGGACGCCCCCGACGCCGTGGAGCTGACGCAGGTGCAGGGCCGGGTGGCCCTGGAGAACGTGCACTTCTCCTATGACGACGGCAGCCCCGAGGTGCTCCACGGGGTGGACCTGACGGTGCAGCCCGGGGAGACGGTGGCCATCGTCGGCCCCTCCGGCGGCGGCAAGAGTACCCTGTGCCAGCTGGTGCCCCGGTTTTATGACCCCGACAGCGGCACCGTGTCCGTGGATGGCCACGACGTGCGCCGCCTGACCCAGCACTCCCTGCGCCGGGCCATCGGCATCGTCCAGCAGGACGTGTTCCTGTTTGCCGACACCATCCGGGAGAACATCCGCTACGGAAAACCCGAGGCCACCGACCGGGAGGTGGAGGAGGCCGCCCGCCGGGCGGAGCTGTATGACGACATTGCCGCCATGCCCAACGGGTTCGACACCTATGTGGGCGAGCGGGGCACCCTGCTCTCCGGCGGACAGAAGCAGCGGGTGGCCATTGCCCGGATCTTCCTGAAGGACCCGCCCATCCTGATCTTAGACGAGGCCACCTCGGCTCTGGACAGCATCACCGAGGCGAAGATCCAGCACGCCTTCGACGAGCTGAGCCGGGGCCGCACCACCCTCATCATCGCCCACCGGCTCTCCACCATCCGGGCCGCCCACCGGATCCTGGTGATCCGGGACGGCCGCATCGCCGAGCAGGGGACCCATGACCAGCTGCTGGCGGCAAACGGGGCCTATGCCGGACTCTATCACACCCAGAATCTGGGGGAATACCATGGATAAACGGGAAATGCTGGACCGGCTGGCGGCAAACGGCGATGAGCGGCTGCTGCTGGGCCGGGTCTGGGACAAGTATGAGCAGTGCCGGCGGCGGAATCTGCCGGAGGGGACGGGCTTTCTGTCCCCGGCGGAGCAGGCGGCGGCCCAGCGGCTGCTGAACGCCCTGTCCGTGACGGAGGGCTACGCCTTCTGGGGCGGGTACGACGGCGCCCAGCGGCGGCAGCTGTGGTTCCTGCCGGAGTGGCAGGAGGCCCCGGAGGAGGACGCCGTCCGGGTGGTCCGGGCCTCGTTTTACGAGGAGGACGCCCTGACCCACCGGGACCTTCTGGGCAGTCTCATGGCCCTGGGCCTGACCCGGGAGACCCTGGGGGATATCCTGGTGTTTCCCCGCTGGGCCGACGTGCTGGCCACGGCCCCGGCGGCGGAGCTGCTGCTGTCGGACTGGACGGACGCCGGACGGGTGCGGCTCCATACGGCCCCGCTGCCCCTGGCCCAGTTGACGCCGCCCCAGGAGAAAACCAAGGAAATCCGCGACACGGTGTCCTCCCTGCGGCTGGACAGCGTGCTGGCCGTTGGCTTTTCCCTGAGCCGGGGAAAGGCCGCCGAGGCGGTGACCTCCGGCCGGGTCCAGGTGAACTGGACCGACTGCCAGAAGCCGGACCGCCCGGTGGCCCAGGGCGATACCCTGACCCTGCGGGGGCTGGGGAAATGCGTCCTGGAGGAGGTCGGCCATCAGACCAAAAAGGGCAGGGTGTTCGTCACCCTGAAGCGTTATCTATAAAAAAGGGAGAGATCACATCATGGATGAAAAGAAAATCGCCCGCATCAACCAGCTGGCCGCCAAGGCGAAAACGCCGGAGGGCCTGACCCAGGAGGAACGGGAGGAGCAGCTGCGCCTGCGCCGGGAGTATATCGACTCGGTGGTGGGCAACCTGGCCCGGGAGCTGGACAATACCTATGTGGTGGATGAGCACGGCAACAAGCGCAAGCTCCGCCCGAAAGGAGAGCAGTGATGGCCTATTCCTATGACGACCGGGACCGGGAGTTCCGGCAGGAGCCGCCCCGCCGTCCGCCAAAAAAGGACGACAACGATTTTGGCTCCTGGGCCATTATCGCAATTTTATTCGCGGTGGCCTGGCCGGTGGGCCTTGTTGTGCTGCTGGCCAAGCTGTTCGGCGGCGACACGAAGCGCAAGCCCGTGTCCCGGCAGAATCCCGGCCTGTCCCAGCAGAATCCCGCCCCGTCCCGGCCTCGTACCGGGACAGCCTCCAGCACCCGCAAAAAGGTGACGAAAACGCCCCAATACTCCGCAAAAGGGGCCAATACCATGAAAATTGTGGGCCTGGTGCTGCTTTTCGCAGGCCTGGTGTCTATGGTGCAGGGCGTCGATGCCGCTGCCGGAGTTCTGAGCTGGGCCCTGCTTGCCAGCCTGTTTCCCACCATGGGCCTGGCCGCCGGAGGCCTGGGACTGGTCATCGGCAGCGCCTCTATGACCCGCCGGGCCCGCCGCTTCGGCAAGTATCTGGCCTGTGCCCACGGGCAGGAGGCCGTGTCCCTGAAAAAGCTGGCGGTGGCGGCGGATGTGTCCTCCCGGAAGGTGGAAAACGACCTGGAGATCATGATCGAAAAGGGCCTGTGGGGCGAGAATGCCTACCTGGACCTGGGAAGCGATATGTTGTTCCGGTCCCCGGAGGCGGCGGAGGCCTTCTTCAGCAAAAAGCAACAGGAGCAGGAGGCCCAGGAGCCGTCCCAGGCGGAGCAGGGCTATTCCGGCGTCCTGCGGGAGATCCGCCGAGCCAATGACCGCATCGCCGACCCCGTCCTCAGCCAGAAAATTGACCGGCTGGAGGAGGTGGCAGGGAAAATCTTCCGCATCATCGAGAAGGAGCCCGCCAAAAAGGCCAAGGCCAGCACCTTCCTGAATTACTATCTGCCCACCACCCAGAAGCTGCTGGACTCCTATGCCGAGTTTGAGGAGGCAGGCGTCAGCGGCGAGAATCTCAACCAGGCCAAGGCCAAAATCCAGAGCACCATGGACAGCATCGTGGCGGGGTTCGAGCGGCAGCTGGATGAGCTGTACCGGGCCGACGCCATGGACATCGACAGCGACATCCGGGTCATGGAGACCATGCTCCGCCGGGACAGCGCCACCGTGGCCGACGATTTCGGCCTGGGCGGCGGCACGGCGGTGCAGCAGGAGGAAGAATAAAGACGGAAATAAGGAGGAAAAGCCCCATGAAGCGTGTTTTTGCCCTGATTTTAGCCCTGTGCATGGCCTGCGCCCTGTTTGCCTGCGGAAAGAAGCAGACGGAGGTGGCCCCCGGCGGAGATAGTCCCACGGTGACCCCCGGGGCCACGGACCCGGGAAGCGGCCCGGTGGAAAATCCCGGCGGCAGCGCCGGTGTGCCCGGCGGTGCAGGCAGTACCGGAAATGCCGGAAACGGCGGAAATACCACCGGCAGTACCGGCAGCGGCTGGGCCGGCACCCGGGTGGCGGTGATCTATTTCTCCTGCACCGGCAGCACCCGGACGGCGGCAGAGCGCATCCGTGACATGACCGGGGCGGACCTGTATGAGCTGACCCCGGAGCAGCCCTACACCAGCCAGGACCTGAGCTATAACAACGATGCCTGCCGGGCCAACCAGGAGCAGAAGGACCCCGCCGCCCGGCCCCGGATTGCGGGCCAGCCCCTGGACCTGTCCCAGTATGGCACCATCTATCTGGGCTATCCCATCTGGTGGGGGACCGCGCCCCGGATCATCAACACCTTCCTGGATACCTATGACCTGACCGGCAAGACCGTGAAGCCCTTCTGCACCAGCGGCAGCAGCGGCATCGAGACGTCGGTGGCGGATATCCGGGCGGCGGCGCCGGAGGTCAACGTGACGGACGGCCTGCGGGTGGACGACCCCGACGGCAGCGCCCTGAAGTCCTGGGTCCTGGGATAATAAGAGCTTGTCAAAAAAGGGCGCTGCCTTTTTTGACAAAAGAGATTTCGCTCCGACCCGTGTGTTTTCACGCAAAAATGCGCGAAAACACACGGGTCGAAGCGCAAAGTATTTTTCGCGACGTACACGCCGCCGCGAAAAATGGATGGAACACTTATTCGCGGCCTGCGGGCCGCGAACTCTGCGAGGCGTTTTTGACAGTCTGGAATAAGAGGAGCCTTGTAGGGGCCGGGTTTTACCCGGCCCGGAAGCGCCGGACCCACGGGCGGGGCAGAGCCCACGCCCCTGCAGGCCCTCTCAGTCGGCTGCGCCGACAGCTCTCCCAGAGGGAGAGCCAAGTAGGGGCCGACATCCTCGGCGGCCCGCTTCGCGGGGGATGCGGATTGCCGCGTCGACCCGATGGGCCTCCTCGCAATGACATGGCAAGGAGAATTGCCGGTAATTGGTGGGCAGAGAATCACCGAAGCCCCTGCAGGCCCTCTCAGTCGGCTGCGCCGACAGCTCTCCCAGAGGGAGAGCCAAGTAGGGGCCGACGTCCTCGGCGGCCCGCGTCAACCCCGGCAGGTTCGGGCGGGGCAGAGCCAACGCCCATACAGTGGGGCCGCCTGTAAACGTCCGTAGGGCCCGCTGCCCTCAGCGGGCCGCATTGCAAACGCTTCATATCCACGCACAAAACCCGCCTGCCGGAGGTCCGGCGGGCGGGTGCTTTTTTTTATCGGCGGGATGGGGCACGATCGCCAGCATGCCTTATCGCTTTGCCAGATCGGAGAAATAGTCCTCCAGGGCGGATTCCGCGTAAGCGCAGCAGCCGCTGTCGCAGTCCTCGGCCCGGGAGGAAATCGCTTCGGCCAGCACCGGATCGGCATCCGCCGTCATTTCCGCAAGCTGTGTGCTGTCCGGCGTGGTCCTGCCGGGAACGCAGGTGTCCTGGGCGCTCATGGTGCCGAAGCTGTCCAGGAAATACCGGCCTCCGGCTTCGTCATACACGACATACAGCACCGTGTTATAGTCGGTGATGGGGTGATATTTTTCCCCGCTGCCGTCATAATCCCGCAGGAAAACCAGAAGCTCGGTTCCGCTGGTAAACAGGGGATAGTCGGGAGAGGTCGCCTCGGAACAGCCGCCCTGCACCAGGGTGAAGTTCCGGGGAAGGTCCCCTTTGTAGGACTCCTGAACGGACGCGTCAAAGAACGTGACCCAATTGCGCAGGTCCTCCCCCTGCCAGTCGCCCACCGTGACGCGGGCCACGGCGTCTGCCGCCTGAAAGGCGTCGGAAATGGAATAATAGCGCTCAAACATGGAATTGATCTGCATCTCCCCCACCGGCTGGGGGGCAGAACGGGCTCGTGGGCCGCGCAGGCGGTTGCAGACAGCAGCAGGACCGCCGCCAGAAGCGCGGATAGAATTTTCTTCATATTCGTTACCTCCTGCATGATATGGGAGACCGTATGGGCCAGGCGAACAGACGGAATACGGCGAAGACGCCTATGCGCCGGAGAAAAGTGTGGGAGTACGTCTTGCCCAAATAACAGAGGCTTTGCTTGCAGAGCTATCCGCAAAATCACGGAATATTATACGCATAAATCGTTTCCTTTCTGTAAAACGCACTATTTTACAATCATCCTGTTACATTATATATAACATATTTCCCGGGAGAAGTCAACGGCCTTGCGGGGGAGACTGGAAATCCCCGGGGAAGTGTGGTAAAATAGCAGAAAACAAGCGTGGAAAGGGTATGTGCGATGCGTATACTGGTTTTATCCGATTCCCATGGGTGCGTGGACCCTATGGAGCAGTGCGTGGAGCGGGTGCAGCCCCAGGTGATCCTGCATCTGGGGGACTGCGTGCGGGACGCTCAGCGGCTGGAGGAGCTGTATCCGGATATCCCGCTGCTGGGAGTGCCCGGCAACTGCGACTATGGCGGCCTGGACCAGCCGGAGCGGCTGACGGAGCTGTATCCGGATATCCCGCTGCTGGGAGTGCCCGGCAACTGCGACTATGGCGGCCTGGACCAGCCGGAGCGGCTGACGGAGCTGGGCGGCGTCCGCATCCTGATGATGCACGGCCACACCCGCCATGTGAAGTCCGGCCCCATGGCGGCCATGTACGCCGCCCGGGAGTGCGGGGCGGACATCCTGCTGTTCGGCCACACCCACCAGCCGCTGGTGGACCGCAGCGGCGATTTCTGGGTGATGAACCCCGGGTGCATCGGCCCCAGCGTCCGGCGGACCTATGGGGTCATCACCTTAGAGGACGGGAAGGTGGACTGCGCCGCCTTCCGCCTGTGAGAGGAGGCGGCGGACATGGGACTGCGGCTTTCGGCGGCGGGCATTTTCCTGCTGGGGGCGGTGGGTCTGCTGCTGCACTCCACCCTGCTGGAGACGGGACACATCCGGCCGGGGATGTTCTGCTTTTACACCAATCTCAGCAATCTGCTGGTGCTGGTGTATGAGCTGGCCCTGGCGGCGGTGCCGGAGGGGGCGGCGCGGCAGCTGCTGACCGGCAGCGGCGTGGCCCTGGCCATGACGCTGTGCATCTATGTGACGCACCTGATCTATCACTTTGTGCTGGTGCCGGACGCCAGGCGCCGGGGGAAGAAATTCGCCGACTTCGGCGGCAGCTTCGGGAACCTGTGCGTCCACTACGGGACGCCGTGGCTGGTGGTGGGGCAGTGGCTTCTGTGGGGGAACAAGGCCGGGCTGACCGCGGCCTCCGCCGCCCGGTGGCTGGTGCTGCCCCTGGCGTACTTCGTGTATGCCATGCTGCGGGCCAGGACGGGGCGGCCCATCGGCCACACGAAGCTGCTGTACCCCTACACCTTCATGGACCCGGAGAAGCTGGGGGTGAAAAAGTTCTGCCTGAGCGTCACGGCGGTGCTGGCGGGGTTCTTCCTGCTGGGCTGCCTGTTCGCGGCCCTGGGGCGGTGGATGGGATAAAGCGAAAAAAGGCTGTGCCCGGTGGGGCACAGCCTTTTTTTCATTATAGGTCTGGAATTAATACATGCCGCCCTTTAAAACCGCAACTTTTTGAAGCGAAACGAATATAACGGAAAACGTAGACTTTCATAGAGTTATCAAGGCTTTGAGCCGCTTTTTGCAGTCTCCTTGATTTTGATAAAATTTACACATTTCTACGCAAATCTACGCCACTTGACAGGGAATTGGCGTAAGTTGTGGCGTAAGCCAACCAACTTCGTACAATGAAAATTACAGGCTGCTGGCGATCTGTTCAAAGGCTCTCTCGACAGAATCAAAGCTGCTGTGGGTGTAGACATCCAGCGTCACACTGGCGTTGGAATGCCCCATCAGATATTGCAGGCTTTTCACGTCAAGCCCTGCCTGTTGGACGTTGGTGCAGAAGGTGTGACGCAGCACATGGGGCGTGATTCGGGGAACCGGTTTGCCGTATGCCTTTTCAAATCTCGCTTGCAGACCTCGCATATAGTTCTCCAAGTGCATCGCAACCTTCGGCATCCCCGACTTGTCCAGAAAGAGGAATCCGCTGTGACCGTCCACCAGCAGCTCCACCTTCGGAGATGTTCTGCCCTTCACCACCCGCATCAGTGCCATGTAAACCGCGTCCGTCATGGGAACGTTCCGGATGCCGCTTTTGGTTTTGGGCGGTGTGACAAAATAGGGCTTCTCCGCTGTCCGGCACAACTGCCGCCGCACATGGATACAGCGCCGGTCAAAGTCAATATCCGCCCGTGTCAGACCGTACAGCTCGCTCACGCGCAAGCCGGTTCCCAACAGGATCACAATGTCATCATAGTAATTCCCGCCGCAGTCCTGCACAAATTGCAGATACTTCTCCTGTTGCTCCTTGGTCAGCGCATCCCGCACATAGGCATCCTTCGGCACCACATCAGACAGCTTGAACTTGAACGGATTCTTGCGGATAATATCATCATCCACCGCCATTTCAAACGCCGGTCTGACAACGCTTTGCAACACACCGATGGTGTTTTGCTTGATGCCGCTGTCGTGCAGAAACACGAACCAGCCCTTTGCGTCGGAGAGCTTTACGGTTTTGATCGGCTTCTGTCCAAATGGGTCGGCGTGAATCCGTTTGACCGCAGAGCCATAAGACCGCAGCGAATTTTGCTTCAAGCCCCGTTTCAGATTCATGTAGCGGTCAACCAACTCCGCCACGGTCATCTCACCGGCGGCATAGTCGATGCCGTCTGCCATGTCGCGCCGCAGCTCGTCCTCTTTCTTCCGCAGCTCCGTCAGAGATTTGGCGTAAATACAACGCCGTTTCTTGTGTATATCGGTATAACGATAGTCATAGGTGCCGTTTGCTCGCTGGCTTTCGCCGTCCTTCAGAACACGCCCCTTGCTATCTTTGCGCTTTTCAGACAATCCAGAAACTCCTTTCCGTGAAAAGCGCTATTATAGGGATTGATATAAGTATATCATACCGAATATGCGATTTCCACTGATCTTGAACGGAAACAGACAACTTTTTCAAAGTGTCGCTGTATCATGGTTTTTCACATCACTTTTTCAAATAGAATACGCCTGCTCGATGAACTGATCGAACAGGCGGCGTTTAATCAGGCGCTTGTTGCCCACCCAGAGGACGAATTTGCAGCGGTCTTCGTTGGTGATCTCGCGCAGTTTGTTGATACCAATGCCGGAGTAAGCCGCGGCTTCCTCCAAGCTCAGATTGCTCTTTTCCCAAATCGGGATTTCCTTCATAGGCAGTTTACCCTCCTTATAAAAATAGACGCGCAAGCGTCGCAAGGGAGGCATTCCCTTGTTCGGAACGAAGTGACGCAAAACAGCCCGGACTTCAATCGTCCGGGCTGTCTGCCTCGCAGAGCGCACATGCAGGGCTTGCCCCTGTATAGAAGTGCGCCCTTTGTTCCAAAGGGATTTTTCATCACTCACACAGTTCTGCCGCATATAGTTTCGCAAATTCTTCTGGGCAACGGACATCGCAGCGCGTTTGCAGCGCCTCAAAGGTGCAGGCAGTCAGAGCGAACAGCTTC
>UMHJ01042863.1_pt1 | contig 20852 bp, 7 predicted proteins | sample 1965511 | NCBI WGS metagenome assembly UMHJ01 (sample SAMEA4836096, study PRJEB28245) | human gut metagenome | biome: gut microbiome; material: fecal sample | place: Denmark | collected 2008
TGTTATTGTTGTTATTTGACTTGAATGAATTGATAAGTGCCTTAACAACGTCAACAAGCTTGCTTACATTAGTAATAAGGAAGTAAGCGTTATCTCTGTCAAGACCTACAAATCCGCTTGATTGCGGTTCAAATGTGAAGCTGTACTTGCTGTCACGTGTAATCTGGAAGATACTGTTGAGAAGGTCTGTAAGAGCACTTGTTTCGGTGAAACCGCCTACTGAATTGAGAAGACCTGTGATAATTGGAAGGTTCTTTTCAAATTCACTGCCCTTAGAGCTTATTACATTGTTTACAAGACCGAGAATAGCGTCAAGCCAATCCTCTACGAATACACCTACAAAGCAGTCAAAAATCTTTGTTGGGTTTGGATTAGCGGCAAAATCCTTGAACTCTGTCATCTTAGAGTTACTTACTGCGCCGTTTGAATCCGTAACAATCTTGCCCTTGTAGCAATATGTCCATGCATCCTTGCGTACGCCGTATTTGTCAGCTGCAAGGTTTTCCATAATGTCAAAGAGCTGAGGAATTGCAACCATAAGGTTGTTAAGACCTGAGTTGATGACTTTTCCTCCGTCATCATGGCCCTTAACCTGGTCTCTGTACTTAGGAGTGCTAACGTATGTGTCAACTGCAGTAGTGAAGAGGCCTGCAATTTCTGTTACCAATTCATAAAGACCTGCGCCAACCTGTCCGTTCGAAGCTGTGATTGCTTTCTTAAGGATACCCTCAAGGTCGCTGAGCTTAGCATACTTGAGAGCCTTATCGGCAATGTAAATACCTGTAATCTTAGGTACGCCTGCTTCATATGTGTATTTAACATTAAACTTAGTAGTGCTTGAAACGTTAGCAAGTACATCTGCAAGAGAACCGCTTACGCCATTATAAGAATAGGTATAAGAACCGTCGCTGTTCTTTGTGTATGTGATTGCTTTACCGTAGCTGTCTACAACCTTGTCATACTTAAGTACGTAGTCAGGAGTTGCGATAATGTCGCCGGCTGAGAAGTTCTTGGTTACAAAGGTGTCGTCAGAAGATTCTGAAATGTAGCCTGTTTTCTCATTACCGCCGTTCCAATAAGTACCGCCGAATTCCTCAAACTTGCCATCTCTCTGGAGCCAATGCATAAGCTGAGGAAGCATAGCGTTGAGGTCCCAAGCAAGCTGACTGATACCGATATATGAGCCGGTGTCTGCAGTCATATTTTTGAGTGGCTCAATAAGGTCAATAACAGAATAGAGGAAGCCTTCTTGGTTATTTCTTTGCGAATTGCCGATTTCAGAGAAAAGAATAGGCTCAAGAAGCTCGTTAATTACTACTGTAAGTAAAGGAAGAAGGTTTACGACTGTCTTAATCGGGTCGTTAACAAGATTCTTCCAAACATCGGTAAGAGTGTCCTTAAGATTTACGTTTGTCTTAAGAAGTGACTTAAGCACAGCGTCAACCGTTTTACCGATATCTGTACTTGGGTCAACGATATCGCCGATTGTGTTGTTGAGAATAAGGTTTGTAATCTCGGTACCTGCCGAACCTGTAAGGTCAACATTTTTACCGTTGAGAATTTCCTTTTGAGCGTCGGTAAGAACGATACCTGAAGTTTGAGAAGCTTTTTTCTTTACAATATCATCAAGTACGAGTTGAACGTTAAGAAGGAATTTGAAAGAATACTTATAGCTGTATGTATAAGTAGTGCTATCTGTGCCAAGGTCGTTTGTATCAACGCCGAGGTATTCAGATGCAATCTTAGTAACAATGTAGTCGTAAGAAGCTGCAACCCATTCGTTGATTAATGGCTTGCTGTAATTATTTGAATTAGTTACAGAGTCAGACTTAAGTGCGTTAATGCCGACACCCGGGTCTGAACGTGAAGCATCAACAAGTGAATTAACAGGCAAGTATTTTGTTTTGTCAATATGTGAACGGTTTTTAGCAAAGCCGCCAAATGAACCTAACAAATTATTGTAATTTGTTGAATTCTTTTTTTGGTTAGCTGCAATAAGAGACCAAAACTCTGAAGTGTAACTGCCTTTAAGTGAAGCAGGAACAATGACTGTCTTGTTCTTTTTGTCGGCATATTTATCGTTAAAGGTAACTTCGCCGTCCCTAAAGTAGTTTGTTACAACATTAGTGGTGGCGTTTGCACCGCCGACGCTGGAGAAGAATGCACGCAACTGAGTAAGTTCGTCATCGCTGATGAAGAAACTGTCACCCTCTTGCCAATTTGCATCATATCCTTTTGGAAGCTTAGCATTGATTTCGGAATTAAGCTTGTTGATGTCAACGCCGTTTCCGTTATTACCGAAACGTACAACCATACCCTTAAGTATATCAGTGTAATACGGAGAAGTGGTTGTGTCGACATTACCGTTCATAAGTGCTTTTTTGCACAAATCGGTCATAATAGTGTTGCCTACTACATATTCGGTATATGACTCAATTTGGTAATCTGTTGTCATGCCCTCTTTTTGTGCAAGAGTCTCGAAAGAAGCATCTTCGGCAACTCCTAATTTAGCGGCAACAGCTTTTCTTGCGATTTCCTTAACAGTGTCATAAACATTGTTTTCAGTGTCGCTTACTGTGAAGCCCTTAAATGTCATAGGAACCTGATAAAGTGATGTGCTGTCAACTGTTTGGTTAAATGTTGCACCGCCGTCGCTTATCAATCTGATAAATTCGCTTGCTGAGATGAAGCTCTGACCGAGACCGAAGTCGTAGTAAATAACGTCAGCCAAATCGTTAAGCTTAACGTTGATACCGTATGTTGCATACTTAATGTTAAGTGTGCCCATATAGTTGTTAACAACGGCTTGCTCATCAGCTGTGAGCTTAAAATCAAAGTTCTTCAACTGGTAAAGTGTGGCAGTATCATAAGTGTCACCGATAGCTTCGCCGTTAAGCTTAACTGTTTCAACAGCACCGCTTTTTACAGCTTCGGTATAACGCTTAGCAATTGCTTCTACCTTATCACTGTCTGTACCTTCCTTTATCTTTTGAGCATAAAGGTCGGCTAAATACCAAAGGCTGTTTGTTGAGAACTTGATAGTTTGACCTGCGGCATTGTAGCCTGAAACGGTACGTTCGCTTTCTTTACCGTATAACCATTCGTCAAGCTGATTTCTCGTGTCTTTAGATAAGTCTTTGTTGTCTTTGTACTTTAAGCAAAGGGCAGTAAGTGAAAAATAATCAATTGCGCCCGTTGAACCGCTTAAGTAGTTATAATCTTCAGGATTACCCATACCTGTCTGAATATAACTTGTTACAAAGTCTGACTGGCTTGTCTTTGCAAGTGCGCCGATAAGAGTCGGCTGCAATACGCCGAGTAAATCCTGAAGTGTTGTTTCACTTACGATTTGCTCTTTTTCTTTGGTGGTAAGTTCCGCTGCGGTCTTACCTAACTTTTTAGCACCCTTTTCATAAACAGGCTTGCTTATTGCCTCAATGCCCATGAGAAGGGAAGGCAGCTGGTCTGCCAATTTGTTAAGTGTGTCGAATGCCGAATCGGCGTCAACACTTGTCGTTTTCCAAAGCGGGTTGTCATTACTCTTGGCGAACGCAGTAAATCCAACCGAGCATGTGGTCACGACCATTACTACAGCTAAGAAAAAGCTGAGTATCTTTTTGCTCGTTCTCATATAAATCTCTCTCTCCTTTACATATGATTTACGAACTTGTCGTATGGTAACGCATTTTGGATAATGCGCCGAGCAGTATTTGTTCACAGTTTCTACACAAAAAACTGCTTTTTAGGCGCAGGATATCCACACGCGTATTAACAAATACAATATATTTATAACAAATAAAAACTTATAAGTCAATAATTTTATAACATATTTTGAATTTATTGTGAATTTTCACATATTTTAGCATTGATTTTTGACGATAGAGAGTTGCAAAATAGACATTACAACATAAAAAGTCTAACAAACATAATTCGACAGAAAATTGACTGTAAAACGTAATATAATCCATATAAAGTCGGGTAAAATTCTGTTCGATTTGTAAAGGCAAACATCTTTACAAATGTAAATTTTGTGTAAAGTATCACAGCTTTACTTGCGGAAAATCAAGCGTTTTTTGGCACCGAATTATAAACAAATTGTAAACTTTTAGTTAATAATTTGTGCAAGGTGTCAAAAATAAGTTTGCTTTTTTGGACATTGTTACAAAAATATCATTTGTCGTTTGTCTTTATTGACTTTTTTGTTGCCTTATGTAATAATTATAATGTGTTTAAAGCACATATTGCGCAGTTTTTGGTGCAACGGTTTGGCTTTGCCGACCTTCAGTCTAATTCAGATTGCCTGATGGTCAGAGATTGTGACAGGCTCCCCTGCAATATGTTAACACTTTATTATTCAATTATTTTAAATTTAATGGAGGTAAAAAATGAAAACGAAGGCAAAAAAGTTTTCACATAAGCTTCTGGCATTATTTATGGCAGTGCTTATGGCAGCTTCCTGCTTTACCGGTGCTTTAACTGCTTATGCTGATACTATGAGCAGTGAAAAGACATATGCCGACGATTCAATCGAATATAACGATTTGGCGTGGGCTATTCTTTCCGATGAACAGGTAGCTACAGCTTTACTTGACTATGCTGATTTGATGCTTGCCGAATACGGTCCGCAGATTGATAAGCTTCTTGAAAACCTTCCATCAAGTATTACCCAGTATATCACATGGGACAGCAACAGCCGTACACTTAAGCTTAATGCTTTTGGTCTTGTTAAAAAAGACATTCCGGTACGTACTCACAGTGTTGATGAAATCTTCTTTACACTTAGGGGTGTTGCTGATCTTCTTAATCAATACGGTAACTTACTCGGTGATGCCGGCAACCTTAACTTTAAGGCTGTTGCCACTAAGGATTGGAGTATTTCAAGAGAAACTGCATCTTCAACTGATATTTTAAGAAGCGTAATCGGTATTTTCCAAAACCTTTCTTGCGACTATAACGGCACTGATATTTTAGGCAAGGTGCTTAGAGGTGAATTTACTCTCGGTACTCTCGGTAACGTTGCAAACCTTGACGTATATAAGATTATAGGTAATCTTTTGGGCTTTACAGATACAAAGTATAAAACTAACTTAGTATACAATGTTGCTCAAAACCTTATTTTCCAATATACTAATTGGTATACAGAAGATGAAATTAACAATTTCAAGAACGGTACTGCAACATGGGTTTATGATGACCAGCTTATTAATAAACTTACAACAGAGCTTCTTGATAAGATTAGTGTACTTGTTACATATAATCAAGAATACACAGATGCTGATTCGCAAACAGCAATTCAGGATACATCGGCTACACGTTATTTGAAGATTAAAGCTGAAATGAAGGCAAGTGGTTCTGACTATGCTACTGCAGCTGCAAAGCTTGGTTATGACCCTAACCTTGTATATTCAGACGAATTTAAAGATGATGAGGGTAATCCTCTTAACGTTCTTCTCTTTGCTTACGGTGCTCCTGACAAAAACGGTTATGCAACAGAATCAACCACAAAGGTAACACTTAAGGCAACCGATAATCTTTTTGATTTCAGTTACAGAGCTCTTGACCTTGCTTGGGATACAGTTCTCAAGGGTACAGTCAAACTCCTTCACGTAAATGATGGATTTGATAAGGGTCACGGCGCTAACTTTGATAACAACTATTATTATTTCTTCGACCAAAAGGGCGAGTGGAATGATAATGATGTTGCTGCAAACTATACACCGGCTAAGCTCAATCAATGGGCAAATGCAGTATATAAGGATTATAAGTTTGACACAGCAGATGATTTCCTTGCTTATGTTAAGAAGACGGTAACTTATGATCGTACAGCTGCCGAGGACTCAACAGGTTCTTGGAAAGATATCGACGCAACGAGACTTTTCGCTAAGTTAAGATACAGCCCACTTGCTGATTACGGCTTTAACGTAACAACAGGTCCTATCAATCTTTACTTTGCAGAAACAGGTACTCCAAACCTCGATAAGTTCTTTAGCGAAAGCTATTCAAAGTACAGCTCAATGGTAGCAGGCTTTAATGACGCACTTGTTGCAGCAGTTAAGGACTTGTTCCCGCAGCGCGGCAACGTTATCGGCACACGTCCTGAAATGACAACAACCGGTGATTTTGCAACTATTGACGCAGCAGCAATTAAGACAATCGTTTCAACACTCGTTGGCAACGCTTGCAAGATGGTTCAGTACACAGCAAACGCTACAGACGCTAACATTCTTAAAGCTTTCTACGCAAAGAACGGCGCTAGCGCTGCTCTTACAGAGAAGAATCTTGAAGAAGCAATGATTCCTATGCTCGTTGCTTGTATCGGTCAGGTAAATCTTGGCGCAGGTAAGCTTGAGAAAATTATCCATCCTTCTGATTGGGACGGATGTAAGGATGCAGAAGCAGTAGCTTATGTATGCCTTAAGGAGTATTTATCATACTCAATGCCTGACAAGGATTATTCAAAGCTTGTAAAGATTGGCAGCGACGGAACAATCAATGCAACACTTGAAGGCACAATTCTTCCAATGGCTCGTGACGCAGTTGCTTATGTAATTGAGGCTTACGTTCCTCTTGAGGACGAAAACGGCAATACTTGGAAGACAGAGTCAGCAGCTGTTGATTCTAAAACAACACTCTTTGACCTTCTTAATTCTGTAGTTTGCTACTACGGTGGCGACCATGCAATGGAGAAGGCTGTAAATAAGGGCGAAAGAGCTATGGGCGTAGGTGCTCTCCTCGGTATTTGTGATGAAAACGGCAACAGCCTTATCACAACAAAGAATACTCTTTGGGAAAACATTAATGCAATAGCTAATAAGCTTATGCCTGTTCTCGGTACACTTCAGGGTACAGGTTATGCTAAATTCAATTCAGAGGAACTTATTTGGAACAACATTGTTCTTTCATTCCTTGATATTGGTAAAGAAAATTCAAAGACAGGTCTTTGCGGCGTATCTAACTTCCTTAACCAGTTATTTACAATCGTTTCTGCAGAGCCTATTCAAAAGACTTCATTCGTCGTAACAGTTTATGATTTACTTAAGGATCTCATTAACGGATTGTTTGGCGCACGTTATAGCGGACAGAGCTTTGAGACAATCGTTCCTGATGCTACAAGTGCTCATCCGTTTGATGATTTCTTCCAGGTTAAGGTACTCGCAGGTACAAGCAAGAGCTTGGGTGCATTCCAAAAGCTTATCTGTAACTTCGTAGAGTTCGGCGGATACGGTACAAACGGTCCTAAGACCTACTCTGATTCTATTATCAGAGGTATCTGTTTTGCAGTACAGGCAGTTAACAGCTTCCTTCCTAATGCATTGACTACACTTGGTCAGCATCAGCTCAAGATGGCTACTGCTTCATTCGGTTCTAACACCGTAACAGGTTGTATTTCAGGTGAACCTTATGATGATGTACTTACTGTTACAAACAACTCGGTAGGTATCAATGCATCGTACATCAAGGACGGCAAGCCTACTCAGCTTTCACGTTACTATGTACAGATTACAAGCGTGCTTCAATATGATGTTTATAATCCGGAAACTCCTGAGGAATTATCTTTCCCTGAAACTCCTATTGAGCCGGGTAAGAATGCTAAAATTGATATTTCAGTTCCATTCGAAGTTTCAGGTTCTGATACAACAAACACATGCCGTGTTGTTGTAAATTATGATATCGTTGATGATCAGGGCAATGTTCTTTATGGAGGCAATACTGTAACAGCTTATAAGCTTCTTACAAGTGAAGTAAGCTTCAGAAATGCTCTTTATGATGCTGATTATAACTTCAACACTACATTCCAGCAGACAGACGGCACTGACAGAGAAGAAAACGGTGTAACCGTTCATTCTCTTACAGGTATCGGCGGTAATATCTCTGCAAACTATCCTGATAAGATGGTTATCGCTTCTAACAAGCTTAACGAAATCGCTCAGTATTCATTCTTTATGAAGGGCGGCAGTAAGGAAAAGAGCATTGACGGTGTATTCTTCTTTGACAGAAAATCCGGCTATGAATCAAATAACCTTACTACTGCAGCTAAGGCATTCGATGATTCTAATTTAACAACAGTAGATATCGGCGAAAAAAACGCTATTGCTCGTTGGGATAAGTCAACAGGTGATCTTCTTAAGATTGGTATGTATGACTATCGTGTAGAAACATCTGCAGGCTCAGGCGAGTTCGGCGAATGGCAGCGTAACCGTACAAACGCTTCTACAGGTAGCGGCCTTGGTGCTGTTGACTACTACAGAGGTTATACTTCTGAGGAAATCGGTAACATTTCAAAGCAAAATGAGGGCAAGGAGATTGAAACAAGAACTCACGTTGCATTCACTCTTCAGGAAGCACTTGATGCTAAGATTATTGCCGGTTACCATATCAATGAAAGCGGTATTTATGATACAATGTATCTTAAGACCGGTGGCAAATATAACTATGATAACATCTTTAATATGGTTACACTCGGTACCGGTATTGATGCTATCTATATAAATACCTCAAAGCAAACATTTGGTTCAAATGCTGTTAATAACTACAGACCGTTTGGTTTCGACGGTGAGGCTACTGTTAAGACCGGCACTTATGATGTTAATGTTAACTTCTATAATTCAGGTTCTTATAAGACAGGCAGCTTCCAGCTTGTTATCGGTGAAAGCGGTTCAGCCGGCTCACTTGATAAGAACTATAAAGAACTTGCCAATATCATGGCTAACTATAAAACATCCGACTTCAAAGAGGATGCATCTATCGGTTCAGTTTATGATTTGGCTAAGGATGCTCTTATGAAGGTACTTAGCGTTCAGTCAGCTCCTTACACTGCTGAATCAGCTCTTACTCAGTCAGATAAAACAGAGTATGCAGTTACAACTTCAGTTACAACTTCCGCAACAGGCGATCGTGCATACGTTCCTTACTCAACCTCTAACGAAACAGTAACATTTACTGTAAAGGGTACTCAGGTAAGCTACACAATCCCTGAATCGGTTAAAGCAACTGCTTATGTCGGCGGCACAATAGACGCTACAACAGGTGCAACCAGTGGCGGCGTAAAGGGAATTTACTATTCCGATGAGAAATGTACAATGCCTATTTACTCACCAAAGCCGCTTACATCATCAGATGTTAAGAATGGCAAGGATGCTGCATTGGCTAATGTAACACTCGGTCAGGACGGTAACTATTACCTTACTAACTCAGTTAAGTATGCTACAAAATGGGATCTCGATACATATCCTGGCGGCCCATGGCAGAGACCGACAACTACTCAGGATACAAACAAAGATAACGAGCCTCTTTATAATCAGGTTCAATATGTATACAGAAATGCTGAAGGCAAAAAGTGCAACTCAGGCGATAATTGGGCATGTAAGTTCCCATCAGCTGAGTATCAGCTCATTCCTAACTCAGGCGAGATGGACTCAGTAGATAATCGTGGTATTGCTACTCAGGCTAATGACAGACTTGAATATGTTCTTAGCGTAGTTAAGTCTCACCTTATCAGCTCATCATCAACACTCTACAATGAGATTTCTGAGCTTAGAAATGGTCTTGAAGAAATTAACTTTGATATTCTTACATATAATAAGATGGTAGAATATGCAAAGAAGGCTGAACAGCAGTATACAGTTGACGTTGATTACGTTGACGCAACAACAGGCAAGACTGTTGAAAGAAACGGTATGTCTTATGTTGACGCTGCTAAGCTTATGAATGACCTCAAGAATGCAGGTACTAAGTTTACTTATACCACAGCTTCTGAAGTATCTTCTGTTCAGGCAAAAGAATACGTTAAACTCTTTAACATATTCGCTTCTGCAGTTATTGAACGTGGTTACCAGGGCAAGCAGCTTGAAAATGAAATCAAGTGTGCATCGGGTAATGCTTACTCAATGCTCAAGGCAACACCTGCTACATACAATGATGACGGTACAGTCGCTACTGAAGCAACCGTATCTAAGAATGGCGTAGCAGCTAACCCACGCTTTGGTTCATTTGATGCATCAGGTAAGCTTGTTAACGAAGGCACAACAAAGTACTCATCAGCATCTTGGAACAGATACGTGAGAGCTCTTGCTGCCGCAGTTGACCTTGCTAACTATGGTAACGGTTCTTATAAGTATAAGAATTCCGGCACATTCAATATCAATGACCGTAAGAACTATGACGCTCAGCTTGCTAAGATTTACAATGTTGATACTGAACTTCAGGCAGCTGAAATCGGTCTTACCGAGTTTGAGAGCTGTGAGCTTACTGTAACTCCTGTTGCAGGTGCTAAAGTAACAATCGACGGTGTTGCTTACTCAGGTCCTGTAGCTGTAGAAAAGGGTCAGGTTGTTTCAATCAATGTAACAGCAGAGGAAGGTTATACTCTTAAACCTGAACTTACTGTTAACGGCGACAAACTTACATTTGACGATACAGCAACAGCATTCCCGTATGAGCTTACTGTTACAGGCAATACTACAATCGTTCCTTCGGTTGAGTCATTGGCTCCGTCAACTCATAGTGTTACTGCTTCACTTGTTGTAGCAACATCTTCAAAGGGCACTACTAACAATAAGGGCGTAAACGGAACATATAAAGTAACTGTTTATGACAGTGCAAACGCTCCTGTTATTGAAAAGTCATTTGACCTTACAACTGCTGCAAACAAGATTAGTCTTGACCTTGCACCTGGCACATATACAGCAACAATTACTTCTGATTTTGCTCTTGCACGTACAGTAAGCATTGTTGTTGGTGACGCTGATATTGCAGGTCCTGCAATTGCAATGATTGTATGCGATTATAATAAAGACGGTAATATTACCGGTACAGATGCAACGTCGGTTTATGCAGCCGCTTCTAAGGCTGCCGATCTTCGTTATGACCTTAATGGTGATGGCTCGGTAACCGGTACAGATGCTACAAACATCTTTGCTATTGCATCTTCAACTATTGCACTTCCTGATGTTACTATTAAGTAATATTAGTTTCTATACTTCTTAGGGGCGAAAGTCCCTAAGAAGTTTTACTTGAAAATTACGATAACTTGTGTTATCATTTAATTAAGCAGAGCTATGGCTTTGCTTTGTCTTGATATATTCGGCTTTTGCCGTTTATATACTATGCCCGCTTTGGGCGGGGAGGCTATGGGCAGTTTCGTTTAGTAAATGTTTAATGTTTCACGGTGTTTGGCTTTTGCCAAAGTTGCTTGGTTTCATATTTTTATGTTTTCTGACCGATTTTGTCTTTGCCCTTCACGGCGATTCTGCTTCTCCCCAAATTAAGCAATTTTTTTAACAAGGAGGTAACACCAATGAATACAATTGCAAAAAAACAAGTAGGTGTTATTTTCGGTACACTTGCGTTTTTGGTTTTTGTTGCGCTTGTTGTGTGCCTTCCTCGTACTTCGTATGCTGCTGCGCTCGGAACGGAGAGCCCGAACGTTTATTGCACATACACAGATTCTAACGGCAAACAATACGACGGTGATAAGTTACCTGCCGGTACATATGACGTCAGCTTTTATTTAGAGGGCGTTACCGAGTTATCGGTTGTGCAGGTTACATCAACCTATTCTTCGGATGTATCGGTGAAAAGTGAGCCTAAGGCTCTTCTTTCTGATGAGGTTGCCGGCGTATCTTCGATGGGAACTGTAACGAATGATTCTAATTTGGTATTCGGCTTTGTTTCAGATGCTGACACTTGTTCATCTGTAACAAAGGACGGCACGTTGCTTGCAACCTTCTCGGTTGCTTTTGCAAAGGATTGTGACGCCGCTGATGTTATTTCGGTTTCAACAGACCCAAATAAGACTTTCGTTTTGGCTAATTATAATGATGGATTTGACGATGAGTATGCTCTTGTTACCAAATCTGCCGATTATCCCGGTTCTCTATATTTAATGACCTGTGACGTTTCACCGTCAACCGGTCATAGCGTAAACGGCTCGCTTGCTATTATGACAAATGCGAAAGGCGATACTGCCAACAGTCCTGTTTACGGCGAATATACGGTTAACGTATATTCCGATTCAGCTCGTACCGAGCTTGTCGGTACAACCACATCATCACTTAAAGATGGTGTAAACGCTTTCTCTATTGATTCGTTAAAGGACGGAACATACTATCTTTCAATCTCGTCTGATTATGCAATAACTCGTAATGACGTTACCGTTATCGTAAACGGTGCCGATATTACTAATGCGGTTATTCCTATGATGGCATGTGATTTTAATAAGGATGGTATAATTACAGCCACCGATGCAACAAGTGTATATCTTTTTGCTTCAAAGCAAACAGATTTATACTATGACCTTAACGGCGACAGTTTAGTAACCGGTACAGATGCTACAACTGTTTATGCTTGTGCATCCGGCTCCAGTTATTATAACGGATTAGAGATAAAGTGATTTTTTTCAAAATAAATAAAGGGGATTTCTAAGTGAAAAAGACATTTAGAAAAGCAATAGCTGTTCTTCTTGCAGTTCTTATGGTTGCATTCTCCGTTCCGTTTTCTGCTTTAGCTGCCACTAATGGTGTAGCTGATATGTTCGGTTCAACAGATTATACTGTTACTCAGAACAGAAAATGGTGGGTTGATGATGGCGTAGATATAAGCCTTGAAAAGCTTCAGTCAACTCCTGAATATCGTGGCTATGCTAATGATGAAGTTAGTGCTGGTTCATTTGATTTCGGTGCTGAAATCGCAGATTATGCGAACAATGGACTCGAAGACCATCGTAATGACTATAAGCCTGTAGTTGCTGCAACAGTTTCCAACTTGGGTTCAAAACAAGAAGCTGAAGATGCCGTAGCGAACGGTACATTCGCTAAATACAACAATCAGTACTTTAACCAATATTATGGCGTAAATGCTGCACATACTTATGAGGCTGTTAAAGAAGCAGGTAATATTGTAAACCCTGCTCATGTTAAAGCAGGTCAGCGTATTGCTATTACAGTTGAAATCGGCGGATTTGATGTTATCCAATCAGGTCAGTTCAAAGGTAAATTCAACACTGAATATCTTCAGGCATCCACTCCGGGAAATGTTACTAAGGTACGTGATAATTGGAAAATTAATACAGCTGCCAAGGGCGCAATTAAAAACGGTGTTGCATTCTATGGAGATGGAATGCAGTTTAATAGTTCAACGTATAATAATGAAGAAGGCATTTTCTATGGTGCTATTACAGGTACAGCTGCCACAAACGGTCAGCAGACAACTTCCAACTACATTGGAGTTGGTTCTGATGGCGTAAAACCATTCGGTAAGTACGGTTTGGTTTGCTATACTTATGCATTCGAAGTAATTAAGGATTGCGACCTTTCTGAAGTATTTACATTTAATACCGATATTGCAGGTACAGAGTTTGAGCCTTATTTCAGATGGTCAATTGACGGTACAGGCGAACCTTCATGTAATGCTGTAAATCCTGAATTATACCTTGTTACACATGACGATACAAAAAGCACTTTTGCTAACTGGGCATTAATTTGGACAGATTATGCAAAGGAATCAACACCTGAAGCTAAGACTTATACTATTACATTTAATGACATCAACGGCAAGACTGTTGATACGCAGACAGTTAAAGAAGGCGATACTCCAACAGTTCCTTCAACAAATACTGCTGCAACTGTAAATTATAAGAACGATAATAAGCACGAAGTAACAACTTACTCATGGCCTGCAGTATCAGCTGCTACTGCAGATGCAACTTACACTGAGGTTGCTACTACAGCTGAGGAAAAATGTAACATTACTTATGCAGAGACAAGCAAGCATACACTTGTTTCAGGTACTGTTCTTACAGGAACATGTACTGTATGTAATCATGTAGATACTCAGACTAAGGACGATAAGCTTGACGGTACAGCTTACTATGCTGCACTTGATGCTGCAAAGGCTGTTGACGGTACTAAGTACACAGCTGAATCTTATGCTAAGGTAACAGCTGCTCTTGAGACTTATGCTCAGGCTAAGGTTGAAGCTTATACAGATCAGGCACAGGTAACTGCTGCTGCTACTGCTCTTGAAAATGCAGTTAAGGGTCTTGAGGCTCTTCCGACATCAGATGTTTATACTTACACATTCGTTGGCGGTAAAACTCAGACTGTAACAGCTGATAAGGGCGCTGCTCCTATAGCTCCTGCTAACACAGCTGCTACAACAGTTGATAACAACGACGGTACTCATACAGTAACATCTTACACTTGGGAAAAGACAGGCGAATTCACATTTGCTGAAAAGGCTAATGCTGATACTAAGGATTGTACTTACGGTGAGTACACAACTGTAACTGCTTCTACAATTGCTAAGGCAGGTACTGAAAAGGCTACATGCTCAGTATGCGGTCACGAAGATGTAAGAGACCTTGCTAAGCTTGACGGTACAGCTTACTATGCTGCACTTGCTAAGGCAGAGGCTGTAAAGGCTGACGATTACACAGCAGAATCTTATGCTAAGGTAACAGCTGCTCTTGAAGCTAACGCTAAGGCTACTGTTGAAGCTTATACAGATCAGGCACAGGTAACTGCTGCTGCTACTGCTCTTGAAGATGCAGTTAATGGTCTTGTTAAGGTTTATACAATCACATTTACAAACGCTGCAGGCACTGTAGTTGATACTCAGAAGCTTGCTGCAGGCGCTACTCCTGTAGCTCCAAAGACAAATACTGCTGATACAACTGCTACACCGGCAGGTAGTAAACAGCACAGCCATACAACTTATAGCTGGCCGGCAGTTTCTGCTGTAACAGCAAATGCTAACTATGACGAAGTTGCTAAGGTTGTAACAGAAGATTGCACAAAGGGTAAACCTGTTGTAACAGAGCCTACACTTGATAAGCCGGGTTCAGAAGTTACAAGCTGTACAATTTGCGGTCAGGTTCTTGAAACTAAGGTTCTTCCTCAGCTTAAGGGTTATGATATCACAGTTGCTAAGACTGCTTACGGTACAACAACTCTTAACAGCGAGGACGCAACAAACGGTAAGACTACTAAGGTTCCTGCTAACTCAACTGTAACTCTTACAGCTCAGGCTAATGAGGGTGCAGAGTTCGTAGGTTGGAAGGTTGCTAACAAGCTCGTTTCAACTAACGAAACATATTCATTCACAGCAGTTGCTGATACAGAGGTAACTCCTGTATTTACAGAAACAGCTGAATCAACATTCGTAGTTGTATTCATTGATATGTACGGCAACGTTGTATCAACTCAGGAAGTAGCAAGCGGTGCTGACATTAAGGTTCCTGCAACTGCTCCTATCTATCCTGGTTATACATTCAAGGGCTGGGCTCTTACAAACGATGAGATTACCGCTCTTACAGAAGGTAAGACCATCAGAGCTATCTATGAGAAGGATGCTACTCAGACTTACACAGTTAAGGCTGCAGGCGCAACAATCACAGTTAACGGCACTGACTACACTGACAAGGCTGAAAATGTTGCATATGACGCTAAGGTAACAGTTACTAAGGCAGGCGCAACATCATGGACAGTAAACGGCGCAACAGTTGGTTACGGTGAATCATACTCATTCTTCTGTGCTTCGGATATCGAACTCACAGCAGTTACAAAGGCTGATGACACTTCTAAGACTCAGGTTGCTATCGTTTCAACAACTCGTCCTTCAGCTACAGATTGCGACGTTCTCTTTGTTGCAACACGTACTGTTGCTGATAATGAGACAGTAGTTAGCCAGGGCTTCGTATATGGTAAGAATGTAACAGCTTCTGACCTTACACTTGAAAACGTTGGCAAGACTGCATCAGGTACAAATCCTGGTAAGGTTAGAGTTATTTATAACAACACCAACGCTTCACAGATTGGTTTGAACTACGGTCTTACTGCAAAGACAGGCGTTGCCGGCGCAAGAGCATTCGTAGTTACTAAGGATGCAGATGGTAATGTTCATACTTACTATTCAGAAGCATCACTTTACGACTATAATGCTTAATTAACACAATTTAGCAAAGCTTTCACCTCTGCCTTAAGGGGTGGAGGCGAGCTTTGATAAATTAAGGAGGACACACCTAATGAAAGAGCTTTATACAAAGCCGGTGTCAGAGGTTAATGAATTTTCTCAGACAGCTGATGTTATTACTACATCCGGTGGTACTGACTGGGGCTTCGGTGGAAATGACTAATCTGACACTTTGATTAAAGCATTTGGAGACGGCAGAAATGCCGTCTCTTTTTGCGTTTTTAAAACCTTGAATAAAAAAATAAACTAAATATTAATCATTCCCGAATATGACATTTTACCTTTAACTGTATATTGACAAATAATTAACAAACATATAAAATGAAATTGTAATTTATGACATAAGATGTATATTTTAGAGGGAGAATACTATGTCAAATAAGGAGTATGAATACAAATTTGATATTGTCAAGCCGCCTGAGGATAGGGTGTACGATGACAGAGTGATGCATTATTATGAAAATCATTCAAACGAGCCTGCACGTCCTTTGATTTTGGCACTCGGCAAGCATATTACAGACAGAGTTTTGTATAAATTGCCGTGGCTTCCAAAGGTAGGTAAAGAGCTTACCGTTAACGACCCTGAGTATTGGGGTCTTGCTTCAATTGTAACCGACGAGATGGCAGAGGTTGCCCTTAAGATGAAGGTGCACAAGGGTATGAAGCTTAAAGAAATTATGAAAGCTACGGACAAAAGTGCCGCTTACCTTGAGCCGCTTCTTAAGGAAATGGCAAATGTAGGTCTTGTTGAATTTAATTGGGAAAATCCGGAGCATGAAAAGCAATATATGCTTCCTATGTTCGTTCCCGGAAGCGCAGAATTTTTTAATATGAAATGGGATAATATTTGTGAGCATCCGCAGGTCGCAAATTTCTTTGAGCGTATGACTCAGCTTCCGCTTGAAGCAATTACGCCGATGGTGCCTCCGGGAGGCGCCGGAATAGGTATGCACGTTATCCCTGTTGAAAAGGCAATTTCAATGGAAAATCAGTCTGCTGATGTGGAACATATTTCTCATTGGCTTGATAAATATGACGGCAAATATGCGGCAGGTCCGTGTTCGTGCCGTTATAGCCGTGCAATGTGCGGCGAAGGCTGTGCCGATGACCCTGAGGATTGGTGTATCGGTGTAGGCGATATGGCGGATTACCTTGTTGAAACAAATAAGGGTCACTATATCACACGTGAAAAGGTTATGGAAATTCTTCAGCGTGCCGAGGATAACGGTTTTGTTCACCAAATTACCAATATCGACGGTGAAAATAAAATTTTTGCTATCTGTAATTGCCAGGTAAAGGTATGCAATGCGCTTCGTACCTCTCAACTTTTTAATACGCCTAATATGTCACGCTCGGCGTATGTGGCTAAGGTTGAGGCTAAGGATTGCGTAGCCTGCGGCAAGTGTGTTGAATTTTGCCCTGCCGGTGCCGTTAAGCTCGGTCAAAAACTTTGCAAAAAAGACGGCTCTGCTGTTACATATCCTAAGCAAGAACTTCCCGACGCAGTTAAATGGGGCAAGGAAAAATGGTCGCCTGATTATAGAGATAAAAACAGAATTAATTGCTACGATACAGGTACGGCGCCTTGCAAGACTGCCTGCCCCGCTCATATCGCAGTTCAAGGCTATCTTAAAATGGCGGCTCAGGGTAGATATACCGATGCTTTGGCTCTTATTAAAAAGGATAACCCTTTCCCGGCAGTTTGCGGCAGAGTTTGTAATAAGAGATGCGAGGAGGCTTGCACAAGAGCAACTCTTGATGAAGCAGTTGCTATTGATGACGTTAAGCGCTTTATCGCTCAAAAGGATCTTGACAGTAAAACAAGATATATTCCTAAAAAAGTAATACCTTCAAATAGGGGCGAGTTTAAAAATAAAATTGCCATTATCGGCGGCGGACCGGCAGGCCTTTCGTGCGCATATTATCTTGCACTTACGGGATACAGACCTATAGTGTTTGAAAAGAATGAAAAACCCGGCGGTATGCTTACTTACGGTATCCCGTCATATAAGCTAGAAAAGGATGTTGTTGAGGCGGAGATTGACATTATTCGTGCGCTTGGTGTTGAGATTAAATGCGGCGTAGAGGTAGGTAAGGATATCACTCTTGACGAACTTCGCAAGGACGGATATGAGGCATTTTATATTGCTATCGGCTGTCAAGGCTCAAGAAAATCGGGCGTTGACGGCGAAGACGCAGACGGTGTTAAGAGCGCTGTTGATATTCTCCACGAGATTGCCGAAAATCACGACCTTGACCTTAAAGGCAATAAAACCGTTGTTATCGGCGGTGGTAATGTTGCCGTTGATGTTGCACGCTCAACTAAGCGTTGCGGCGCTGATATTTTGGGTATGTTCTGCCTTGAAAGCAGAGAGGAAATGCCTGCGAGCGAAGAGGAAATTTTTGAAACCGAGGACGAGGGTATTCAAATAAACAACGGCTGGGGCGTTAAGGAAATTCTTGCAGAGAACGGCAAGGTGACAGGCGTTGTGCTTAAAAAATGCACAAGTGTTAAGGATGCAGACGGCAAATTTAACCCTCAGTATGACGAAAATGATACTAAAACAATTGAATGTGACCGTATTTATCTTTCAATCGGTCAGTCAATTGAATGGGGTAATCTTATCGACGGTGAGGCAGTAAAACTTGGCAGAGGTAACGCTCCTCAGGCTGACAGTCTTACTTATCAAACAGAGCAAAAGGATATTTTCGTCGGCGGTGACGTTTACACAGGCCCTCGCTTTGCTATTGACGCTATTGCTGCCGGCAGAGAGGGTGCAGAGTCAATCCATAGGTTTGTTCATTTCAACGCAAGCCTTACAGTCGGCAGAAACAGACGTGATTTCATAATGCTTGATAAAAACGATATCCTTGTTGACAGTTACGATAATTCCTCACGTCAAATCCCAAATATTAATAAGAAAATTGACGCTAAATCTTCGTTTAAGGATGCTCATCTTCCCCTTACAGAGGAGCAGGTTAAAAAAGAAACTGCACGATGTCTTGGCTGCGGCGCATCCGTTGTTGACGAAAATAAATGCATAGGCTGCGGAATTTGTACTACCAAGTGCGAATTTGATGCAATTCATCTTTTTAGAGATAATCCCGAATGTAGCACAATGGTTAATTCAGATGATAAGATGAAAGCAATTTTGCCTTATATGATTAAGCGTAATTTCAAGATTAAAAAAGCTCAAAAGGCTAAAAAGGATTAATTATGCACGAACTTGGTATAGTTTTTCATATCATTAACGAAATTGAAGATGTAGGCGAGGAAAATGAGCTTAAAACGGTATCGTCTGTTACGGTTGAAATAGGCGAGGTTTCGGGTGTGCTCCACGATTATCTTGAGGATTGTTGGAAATGGGCTTGCTCAAAGAGTGAGCTTATGAATGGGGCAGAACTTAAGGTAGAAGTTATCCCGGCAGTAACGTATTGCGAAAGCTGCAAGGGCAAATACAAAACCGTAGAGTACGGTAAAATTTGTCCTTACTGTCAAAGCGAAAACACCTATCTTCTTTCGGGTAATGAAATTATGATAAAGGAAATTGAGGCACGGTAGCATATTAATGCGCTCTGTCTTGACGATATGATTTTTATTTAACTTTTTTAGAGGAGGGGGAATGACAATGTTATTCCAAATTTACGGCGATATGGCCGGCTGGCAACTTCTCGGCTGGGTAATGGTCTTTGTCGGTCTCGTCGTTATGAATGAAATTGCAAGGCGAACAAAAGCAGGCGGAATTTTTTGCTTCTTTGTTTTACCGGCAGCACTGACGGTATATTTCATTGCAATTTATATCGGTGCGGCTAAGGGAGCTGATTGGGCACTTCAAAATGATACCTATGTTCATATGAACAGCTGGTTCCATTATGCAAAGCTTTATGCGGCAACAGCAGGTTGTATCGGCTTTATGATGCTTAAGTATAAATGGGGCATCGGCAAAAAAGATTGGTTTAAGGTGTTCCCGTTTGCAATCGTCGCTATCAACATTCTTATCGCAGTCGGTTCTGACTTTGAGTCGGCAATTAAGGGCGGAATTTCAGGCGGCTGGTGGCTTTCGTCTGAAAATGTATGGCTCTATGGCGGCTGGTGGAACTGGGTAAACGGTATCGCCGGTATTATAAATATTTTCTGTATGACAGGTTGGTGGGGTATCTATTCCTCAAAGAATAAGCAGGATATGCTGTGGCCTGATATGACATGGTGCTACATTTTGGCTTATGACCTTTGGAACTTTGAATATACTTATAATAATCTCCCTACTCACTCTTGGTATTGCGGCCTTGCACTTCTTCTTGCTCCTACATTTGCAAATGCATTTTGGAATAAGGGCGGTTGGATTCAAAACAGAGCTAACACACTTGCACTTTGGTGTATGTTTGCTCAGGTATTTCCGCTTTTCCAAGACAAGAGCCGCTTCTCGGTTCTTACATCCGTTTATGCAGACGGATATATGGACCCTACAGTTCCGCCAACAAACGCAGACCCTACAATGCAAGGCGTAATTGCCATTATTGCTCTTGTGGCTGATGTTTGTGTATTTGCTTCTATTATTAAGCGTGCAAAGGAACAAAAGAAAAATCCTTATAAAAACGAAATATTTACTGACCAAAAAGATTATAAGCTTGCACTTGAAAGAGCAGCCGAAAAGGCTCGCAAAGCAGCTTAATCTTTATAAAAATTCAAAAAACAACGCCGTCGATTATTCGACGGCGTTTTAAATTATTGATGAAGTGGATAAACCGTGCCTAGTCGTCGCTGACTCCGTATCATACAAAATCTGCCGTACAGTTGTGTGTCAGATTTTGAAATAAACCGTAGGGGCGACCATCGGTCGCCCGTTTTACAAACACGAAATTTCAATCGGGGTCCCCGAAAA
>UMHJ01049850.1_pt1 | contig 20515 bp, 16 predicted proteins | sample 1965511 | NCBI WGS metagenome assembly UMHJ01 (sample SAMEA4836096, study PRJEB28245) | human gut metagenome | biome: gut microbiome; material: fecal sample | place: Denmark | collected 2008
GCAGGGACACGGTAGCCGATTGGAGGTTAATTTACCGTGTCCTGTTTGCTTTTTCAAAGTTCGCATGATTTACATCAGTTAAAAAAAGCATTGCTCCTCCTCCGGGCAAGTACAACATTGCATCGGCATTATTGTTCCATGTAATTCAGTATAATAGTGGCTGTTTTTGGCGCGCCAGTTTTCCATCGCGGAAATCTGGCGTTTTTTGTTGCCGTTTTTTCGGAGATGATCCGGTTGTTTGCCGGTGCCGTTCCCCGCCTCCATTCGATTCACTTGTCAATCACCCGTGAATCGAAATGGAGGTACATAATGAAGAAAATTAACCTTCGGGAACTTTATCCTGATGTTTATACAACAGACTTTTTTGTAGATGTGACAGAGGAAGTAATGGAGACTATTCGAGCAGCTGAACGTGCGGAGACTGCGTATGAGCGAAAGATGTATCGCTACAAGGCTCAGTATTCTCTGGATTGCGAGAATGGCATTGAAAATTCGAAAAAGTATATTGAGTATATTGCAAACAAAAAATGCATATGATATAATGCCAGTAGGCAAAATGATAAGGTTAAATTCATTTATAACACAGCAAAAGCCCCAGAGTTGCGACCTCTGAGGCTTTTTTATTCCGTTTGGGCAGGGTGGCTTATTCCCCCAGGCTGGCTACCAGCTGCTATTTTCTATCCAACCATTTGCAAATGTAGTAGGCGATTACACTTGCCAAGATAGAAAGCATAAATGATAAGATCATATCCATTTACAACACACCCCCTTTCTGCACCTGTCTAGGGGTGGTAGCTCAACTATTATATCATAGAACAATGCGTACAGAAAGACTATACTTGAAATATATACTGGGACAGTGGCGTGTGAACAGTAACAAATATGTTACAATTAAGTCTGTAATTATTATTAGTCTTTGACATTCCCGCATCTTTTTGATACTATAGAATCAGTAAAAAACTAGCAGACCTCCCATGGGAGAAATCCTATGGGAGGTTTTTGTAACGAGGTGAGGTGTATAATGAAAAAAGAAAACAATTCTGCACATAACCATAACAGAGGAAGCTTTTCCGGAAGGATTGGTTATGTGCTGGCAGTTGCAGGTTCTGCAGTAGGACTGGGAAATATCTGGAGATTTCCGTATCTTGCAGCGAAATATGGAGGCGGAATTTTCCTGCTGATCTATATTCTTCTGACTGCATCATTTGGTTATGTGCTGATCATGTCAGAAACAGCCCTTGGACGAATGACCAGAAAGAGTCCGGTAGGTGCATTTGAGCATTTTGGAAAAACGAAATCATTCAAAATCGGCGGATGGTTAAATGCAGTGATTCCAATGCTGATCGTTCCTTACTACAGTACGATTGGCGGATGGGTAATTAAGTATCTTGTGGAATATTTCAAAGGAAATGTCCAGGCAGTAGCGGAAGACGGATATTTTGGAAACTTTATTTCCGATTCCTGGCAGGTGGAACTCTGGTTTCTGGTATTTGCGGCGCTTGTATTCATCATCATTCTCGGTGGTGTACAGAACGGTGTAGAGAGAATGTCAAAGATCATGATGCCGGTTCTGGTAGTTCTGGCAGTCGTAGTTACAATCTATTCTGTCACACGTCCGGGCGCTGTTGAAGGTGTGAAATATTTCCTGATCCCGAATGTGAAAAATTTCTCCTGGATGACAGTAGTAGCAGCGATGGGACAGATGTTTTATTCTTTGTCCATTGCAATGGGAATCCTGTATACTTACGGTTCCTATGTCCGTAAAGATATGGATATCGAGAGATCTACCACACAGGTTGAGGTTTTCGATACAGGTATCGCAATCCTTGCAGGTCTGATGATTATCCCGGCGGTATTTTCATTCTCCGGTGGAAATCCTGAAACACTTCAGGCAGGACCATCTCTGATGTTTATCACATTGCCAAAAGTATTTGCAAGTATGGGATTTGGTACTGCAACAGGAATCGTATTCTTCATACTTGTATTACTTGCAGCTCTGACAAGTGCAGTTTCCCTGATGGAAACCAGTGTTTCCACATTCATGGACGAACTTCACTGGAGCCGTAAGAAATGCTGCGGTCTGATGGTTGTGATCATGATTGTACTTGGAACCGCATCTTCCATGGGATATGGACTTCTGGATTTCATTCGTATCTTTGGAATGAACTTCCTTGATTTCTTCGATTTTATGACAAACTCAGTAATGATGCCGTTGGCAGCACTTGCAACCTGTATTCTGATTCTTCGTGTTGTTGGTATTGATGGAATGGAAAAAGAAATTGAACAGTCTTCTCCATTCCGCAGAAAGAAACTGTACAGAGTATTTATCAAATACTTTGCACCGATTTGCCTGATCATTATTTTGCTGAGTTCTATTGCAAACGTTTTGGGAATTATCAGTATGTAAAAAATATATGACTCTTTTTACAAAGAATGCAGCATGAATCAACTGCAAGACAAGAGAAGAAGCAACTGCACAGTTCACCAGGAAGAATGGCTGGCAGGCAAACATGGCAGGAAATCTGCCAATGAATGTGTGAAATGTGGTAAGTGCGAAGAAGTATGTCCGCAGCACATTAAGATCAGAGATGAGCTGGAGAAAATTGCAGCAGAACTTTTGGGGTAAATTGCTATAGATAAGAGTAGATAAGAGTAGAAAAGAGGAGTGAAACATGAAATTCGATAAAGAGAAAATGCGCTTATACGCAATAACGGACCGTCACTGGCTTAATGGGCGGAGCCTTAAGGAAGTGGTAAAGGAGAGTCTGGATGGAGGCGTAACCTTTCTGCAGCTCAGAGATAAAAATTCAGATGATGAAACTTTCCTGCAGGAAGCAGCTGAACTTCAGGAATTATGCAGAGATTATAAGGTACCTCTGATCATAAATGACAATGTGGAAATTGCTTTGAAGATGAATGCAGATGGTGTTCATGTAGGGCAGAGTGATATGGAAGCAGGTGCTGTGCGTGAGAAACTTGGGCCGGATAAAATCCTGGGAGTTTCGGCACGAACGGTAGAGCAGGCATTGCTTGCACAGGAGCGTGGTGCAGATTATCTGGGGGTGGGGGCAGTATTTGCAACCGGTTCAAAAGCAGATGCGGCAGAACTTCCCCATGAAACATTGAAGGCAATCTGTGAAGCGGTATCTATCCCCGTGGTGGCAATCGGGGGGATTACAGCAGAAAATATATCTCAGCTAAAGGGAACAGGGATTTGCGGTGTGGCAGTGATCAGTGCCATTTATGCTCAGAATAACATTAAAGAAGCAGCAGAAGAACTGAAAGAGGCAGTAGATAAGATTGTATTATAGCAGAAATGAGAGGAAGACAATTATGAGAACTGCACTGACGATCGCAGGAAGTGATTCCAGCGGGGGCGCCGGAATCCAGGCAGATATTAAGACAATGATTACAAATGGTGTATATGCAATGAGTGCCATTACCGCATTAACTGCACAGAATACAACCGGTGTACAGGCAATATTAAATGTAACACCGGAATTTCTGGGGCAGGAACTGGATTCTGTTTTTCAGGATATTTATCCGGATGCGGTAAAAATCGGAATGGTATCAGATAAGGATCTGATCCATGTAATAGCAGAGAAACTGAAACAATATAAAGCGGAAAACATTGTTGTGGATCCTGTTATGGTTGCAACAAGCGGTGCAAAGCTGATCAGTGATGATGCAGTGGAGATATTGAAGCAGGAACTGTTTCCACTGGCTGATGTGCTTACTCCGAATATTCCGGAGGCAGAGGTTCTGGTTGAAATGTCAGTGACCAATGCAGAGGAAATGATAGAGGCTGCCGGAAAGATTTCTGAGACATATCATTGTGCAGTACTTTGCAAAGGCGGACACAGCATTAATGATGCAAATGATCTGCTTTACTATGATGGAAAATATTGCTGGTTTGAAGGAAAGCGTATCGATAATCCAAACACACATGGAACAGGCTGTACGTTGAGCAGTGCCATTGCTTCCAATCTTGCAAAGGGATATGACCTGCAGACTGCTGTAAAACGTTCCAAACAGTATATTTCAGGAGCACTGGCGGCAATGCTTGACCTGGGAAAGGGAAGTGGCCCTATGGATCATGGAGTTGCAATCCGAAATGAATATGTGAAAGAAAGTGAAAAGTGAGAATAGCTATGGAAGACAACAAAAAGAAAGGCCTCGGAATGGTTCTGGAAGGTGGAGGTATGCGGGGACTGTATACAGCCGGAGTTCTGGATGAGCTGATGGAGCAGGGGATTTATGCAGATTCTACAGTTGGCGTTTCCGCCGGTGCAATTTTTGGATGTAATTATAAGTCCCGCCAGATTGGACGAACCCTTCGTTATAATACCAGATTCTGCAAGGATAAACGATATATGGGATTGAAAAGCTGGATCACTACCGGCGATCTTTACAGCAAAGATTTTGCATATGGGGAGGTGCCCTGGAAGCTGGATGTTTTTGACACAGAGACATTTGCCAGATCACCCATGAAGTTTACGGTTGTATGTACAGATATTGAAACAGGAAAACCCTGCTATCAGGAATGCAGAATGGGAGACAGGCTGGATGTGGAATGGATGCGCGCATCAGCTTCCCTGCCACTGGCCGCCAGACCGGTAAAGCTGAATGGAAGAATGTATCTGGACGGAGGCATCTCAGATCCGATACCTGTAAACTGGATGCTTTCACAGGGGTATGAGAAAAATGTGGTAGTCTGTACCCGTCATCCGGGATACAGAAAAGAACATAATAAGCTGATGCCACTGCTCAGACTGAAGTTCAGGGAGTATCCGGAGCTTGTAAAGCTTCTGGATGAACGTCATATTCAGTATAATCGTATGCTGGATAAAATCGCATATCTGGAAAAAGAGGGCAGGATCCATGTTATCCGCCCGGACAGAGACATCAGTGCCAAACCGGTTGAGCGTGATCCCGCCCATTTAAAGGAGATTTATGAGGTGGGACGGAGAGTGATGAAAGCTGATATGGAGAAACTGAAGGCGTATTTGGCAGAGTAATGTTTAGTCTATCAGCAGGTAGCGAATCCGGTGATAGATTTCCATCTGATTGCAATTGACTTTGGGTGAGGAATTATGAACAGCAGCAAGTTATCAGTAAAGCTGTCAGATACAACGAAGTCAGTAAAAACAGACAGGAATAAAAATTGTATAAAACTGGTACATAAACCAATTAAAACAGTACTGATTTATCAGTTGCTGTTTTTTTTTCGCAAAATAATACTTTTGTTCTATTGCTGTAAACAGCAAATATATCAATGTGTTTTCCTAATCTAAATGCTATAATCCGAAAAAAGTCCCATAGAGAAAATGCTATTAAAGGCTATATAATAAAACCATCAAAAACAAGCGCGCTGATAAAAAACAGGAGGAAATTTTATGAAGAGAAGAGGAATGGCTTTAGGTCTGGCGGCATTAATGACCTGTACTGCTTTATTTACCACAACTGCGAATGCAAAAAACAAGGGCAGTGACGAGAAAGAAACTATAAAATTCACTTACTGGGGAAGTGGAGACGAAAAAAAGGCTATTGAGGAATCTGTAGATAAATTCATGGAAGCAAACCCCAATATTGAAGTGGATCTGATGCATATTCCATCTGAGGATTTCCTGACAAAATTGAATGCTATGATTGCAGCCGGCGAAGCACCGGATGTAAGTTATTCAGCTTCATGGAAATGTCAGATGGGTGAGGATGGCCTGATTTATAACTTCTATGATCTTCTGGATGATATGGGACTTAGTAAAGATGATTATCTGTCTACCTGTTGGTGGAACTGGAGTCCTACAGAATCAGCAGGACCTGTTCAGGCCAATGTTACAACAAACCTGATGTATAATGTAGACTGCTTCGAAGAGGCAGGGGTAGATCTGCCGCCGACTAAGGTAGAGGATGCCTGGTCATGGGATGAATTTGTAGAGATGGCACAAAAACTGACGCTGGATACAGAAGGAAGAAATGCAGCTGATCCGGATTTTGATGCAAATAATATTAAACAGTACGGTGTAATGTTTGGAACAGACTGGAATGTATATATGCCGTTTATTTTATCAGCAGGCGGCGGTTACTTAAATGAGAGTATGGACGGACTTGGATTAAATGATGAGAAGTCAGCTCAGATTTTACAGAATTTTGCAGATCTGATCAATGTGTACCATGTATCTCCTACAGCAGTACAGAAGAATGCAATGCCAAGTGCAGCAACAGCACTGGCTGCAAAACAGACAGCAATGTACATTGACGGAAGCTGGAACCATCTGGATCTTATGAATTCAGGATGCAACTGGGGTGTAGGTGTTCTCCCAATTGATGAAAACTATACTACTTTCTTTGATGGTGGTTCTTTGATTATATTCAAGAGTACAAAGCATCTGGAGGCTTCCGAAAAACTTTATCTGTGGCTTACAAATCCAGAAAGTTCAGAAAGAATCACAGAATTATACAGAACTTTATGGATGCCTGTACAGACAGAATATTATACTGATCCGGATAAGGTTGATTTCTGGGCATCTGAAGAATTGCCTGCAAGACCAGAGGGCTTTCAGGACGCTATTGTAAAGGCAACTTATGATCATGCAGTAGTGGCAACCGAAATTAACGTAAAGAATTTTAATGAGATTAATACATTAGTGGGTTCTGCACTGGAACAGGTGTGGTCTGGAAAGAAAACAGCAGAAGAAGCAATGACAGAAGTAAAAAGCCAGACGGATTCTTTGGTAGAAGGAACCTATTCAGGAGAACGTTCTTAAAGTATTCAAGTGAAAGGCTGCTTTTGGCAGCCTTTCCTGATTGAAATAGCTATAATGCCAGAAAGGAATAAATATGCAGACGAAAATAAAGTATAAAGTGACAAATCGCGAGAAAAGAGAAAATCGTTGGGGAATTTTATTCAGTCTTCCCTGTATTCTGGGATTTTTGATTTTTGCATTGCTTCCGATGGCAGTCAGTCTGGGACTGAGTTTTACAAATTTTAATTTTACAACAGGCGGACAGTTTATAGGAATCAGCAACTATAAAAATCTGTTCAGTGGAAGTGATCCGTATTTTTATAAATCATTACTTGTAACAGTAATTTATGTTGCGCTTTCTGTACCGACAGCTATCATAGTTTCTTTTTTTATAGCAATGCTGTTAAATACAAATGTAAAAGGAAAAGGATTTTTCAGAACAATCTTTTATCTTCCAACTGTAGTTCCGATCGTAGCAATGGCAGCGATCTGGATGTGGATTTTCAATCCGGACATGGGATTGGCAAACAATATTTTAAAGGCAATGCATTTACCGGTAAGCACATGGCTTTCAGGTGAAAGTTCAGTTATTCCCACACTGGTTTTTATTAATCTGTGGACTACCGGATCTACAATGGTAATTTTCCTTGCCGGAATGCAGGATGTACCGAGACAGCTTCTGGAAGCAGTTGAGATTGATGGAGGCGGATTCTGGGCAAAGCTGCTTCATGTTACGATTCCTATGATGACTCCTACAATTTTTTATAATGTGGTAATGGGAATCATCAATGGATTCCAGATATTTACCCAGTCTTATGTTATGACACAGGGTGGACCAAACAATTCCAGTTTGTTCTATGTATACTATCTGTACAGAGAAGCATTTGAGTTTGGAAGAATGGGAAATGCCTGTGCAGTTGCCTGGGTATTGTTCCTGATCATTATGGTACTGACTGCAGTCATATTTAAGTTTTCCAACCGTTGGGTTTATTATGGAGGAGAATGAATATGAAGAATACAAAGAAAATTATTTCAAAAATTCTAATATACTTTGCGCTGATTTTAGGTGTTTTGTTTTGTCTGGTTCCTTTGTACTGGATGATCAGAAGTTCACTGATGAACACAGTGGAAGTGTTTATGATGCCGCCTCGCTGGATTCCTTCTAAATTTATGTGGGAAAACTATCAGGAAGTTTTTGATACACTTCCCTTTGGAAAATATTTCCTGAATTCATTTATTGTAACCGGAGGATGTGTAGTGGGAACAATGCTTACCAGTTCCATCTGTGCATATGGATTGGCAAGAATTAAATGGAGAGGCAGAAATGTGGTATTTGTCTGCATCATCAGCAGTATGATGCTTCCAGTTGCGGTTACTTTGATTCCTACATTTCTGATGTGGAGAACTATTGGAATAACAGACAGCTTTATTCCACTGATTGTTCCGGCATGGTTTGGAGGCGGTGCATTTTACATATTCCTGCTTCGTCAGTTTTATCTGGGAATCCCGAAGGATTTTGATGAGGCAGCATATCTGGACGGTGCTTCCCATATTCAGATTTTTACAAAAATTATCCTGCCAATTACAAAACCGGCCCTGGCTGTTGTAGGTATGTTTGCGTTTTTAAATTCCTGGAATGATTTCCTGAGTCCGCTTGTATATTTAAATTCTGAGAAAAAATATACAGTTGCACTGGGACTTCAGTTGTTTACTGGTTCTTACAGAGGTGAATGGAATTTAATGATGGCAGCAGCCTGCCTGGTGCTTGCACCTGTTGTGGTTGTATTTGCCATTGGTCAGAAGTATCTTGTTGAGGGTGTAACAATGTCTGGTGTGAAAGGCTAAGAATAGGAGGAAAAACAATGCATTTAAGAGGAAATGTGATTTATAATACATGGGAAAATTTCTGGAAAAAGGCATATAAGTCTTCTTATTTCAGAGCACAGTATGATGAAACTTCGGAGCGCACAGACTGGTCATTAAGTGAGAGACAGCTATTTACACAGTCAAATGGAAGAACACTTTTGGGCCAGGATACCATGGGCAGACTGCACTTTTTGTGCACTCCTCATGATAAAATTTATGCAGTACCATCCGGAGGAACAGATCTGGGAGGACAGTTTAAAGGATACATAGGTCAGTATTATCAGAATGATACAGCATTACTTCTTGGAAAAATGAAATATGATCTGGAGCTGGACAATGGTCTGATGATCTCAGGTGCAAATAAGCAGTCATGGACAACTTATTATGATGATTTTCTTCCGGTTACTGCTACAGAGCATCCGGAACTGGAAACCAGAATATTCTCTTTTGCGCCGATTCTGGAGAAAGAAGCAGTTCCGGCATCATCAATCCATCCGGTTCCGGGACCTGCAGGAGCATTCTACTGTATAGAAGTAAAAAATACTTCCGGATGCAAAATTAAAGGAAAACTTCGTCTGTCATTTGACCAGAAGTTTGTAAATCAGTTTGAGCATTATGGGAAATATTTCGATGATTATACAGTAACACCATATAAATCAGAATGGGATCAGAAATTGCTAGTATTATGGCACCCGGAAGCCTGTGCAGCAATTCAGCTTCTGGATTCCGTATGTGAAGGCCAGGGAGATAATCCCAGAATTTATGTACCATTTGAATTAAAAGCAAATGAAAGCAGAACATTTACAACAGTAATTGCTCTTACTCCAAAGAGAGAAGAGATTTATTCTGCCCTTGGAACACTGTATCAACATACACCGCTGGAATGGTTGAATGTTACTGATGATTTCTGGAAAGAAAGATTTGGAAAAATCACTACAGATATTCGGGAAAACCAGGAGGCTGGTGAGAAATACCGTGATATGCAGGTACGGTTTATTCTTGATAATTTTAACTGTCTTTCTTTCAGAGAAGATGGAAGTCTTCTGACCAACTGGCAGGGGGCACCGTCCCATAGTCTTTCGAGGCTCTGGGGAATTGATATTACTCCTGATGTGGTAAGTGTTATGTATGCAGTACCTGAGGTAGGAAAAAGTGCAATGTTTTATCTGGCAGAAAGAAACCGGCCACGTTATAGCCTGTATTCGGATCATAGTATGTTTTACTACATTTCTTTGCTTGTAATAGCAGGAAAATATCTGGAGCTGACAGGAGATGAGAAATTCTTCAGAGATCATCCGGAACTGGTTGCTGCTATTGATGAGATCTACGATGGAATGATGAAGCATAAACATAAAGAAAAAGCACTGATTTCTAGCAGATACGCCAGCGATCTTATTGTATTCCGCAAGTATGATTATGGTGCAAATGTACAGTGTTATTATGCGTTGAAATCTTACAGAAGAATTCTGAAACTTCTGGAACGGGATGCGACAGATGTGGACAGATTTATGGAACAGATGAAAGCAGACATGAAAGAACTGATGGAAGGCAGCGGACCATTCGGCAGACAGATTACAGGCGGAAACAACTTAGGTGAGAATGAGGAACGCTTCTACATCCAGGATGATCTGAATTATTATGGTGGTGAGGATACTGCTACAGTTATGGCACCTTTGTATGGACTATATGAGTTCGATTATGAGCCATATGTAAATCTTCATAGATATGCACGTTCTATGTATATCACAAACTATGATCCGGAATTCCAGACAATGCGTGAATTACATTTTGGCATGAATCCATCTGCAACAGGCTGTACTTTAAAACTTGGCGGAAGTCTTACCAGACAGGAAATGCTTGATAACCTGAATCTCCTTTACGAACGTCTGGATGAAACAGGCTCACTTTTCTGGTGGCCAAGAGCAACAAATAAGAAAAGATGCCTGACTAGATGCAGCCAGGGACAGGGGGCATGGATTCAGCAGAGTATTGAGCAGTGGTTTGGTCTCAGGATGGATGGAACACAGAAAACGCTGGTCATCAAGCCACAGGGACTGCTTTCCGGTTATAAACTTCAGAAAACACATCTTGGAGCTTATGTTTTTGATATTGAATATAGAGAAGAAAAAGGAAAAACTGTTATTAATATTAAAAACTATAATGAGGAAGCAATAAAGGTTATTTTTGAAGTACGTAAGTACGGTGCAGGTGCACAGGGAGAATGTAGAAAAGTAGAGGAATTAGTATTGGCAGGAGCTCTTGTTGAGAAAGAGTTTGTTACAGAGACAATGGCTGTGCAGGAAACGGATATTGCAGGAGCTGAGTGCAGCACAATGACAGAGGATGGAATTTTGTTTAGTCCATATGGAATTATCATGCCTAAACTTTATAATTCAGACTGTGGAATCTTTTTATTCCGTTATCTGATCAGCCAGTCAACAGACACAGAATGGAAAAATGCAGAAGTGAAGATAGAAGTTCCTGATGGATGGAAAGTACAGTATAAACAATTCTATCACTGGGATTATCAACCTGTATTTTCAGACAATAAGGCAGTATGCATGGTGGGAGAAGTACCACAGAATACCCATAAGGTAGCTGGTTTTTACATCAGTTTGCCAGATGAACTGGCAGGAGGCGAGAAGAGCGTGATGCTGTCAGAGCATCCTTTCCCTCAGGATACACAGCATAAAATGAAACAGGTAACCCTGTATGTGGAGGGACAGAAAACACAGGCAGCAGGAGTGATCAGTGCAAGTCTTGAGACGGATGGAAAACAGCGTAAGGTTTCAGAAATACCGGTACTGATTCTTTCCAAGGAAGACTATGCCGATGCATTGGATAAGATGTATCACGGAACAAAAAAATAGAATTTGTAAAGACAGGTGTGCAATTGTTCATGCACACCTGTTATGCTATAATCAAAACGTATATATCAGACAGAACAGGAGATAAAATGTACAATATATTAGTAGTAGATGATGAGCGAATTCACAGAGAAGGACTTATTATGCTTCTTGAAAAAATATGCCCGGACGATATGCTGTGGGAAGCATCAAATGGTCAGGAGGCAATGGAGATCATGAATAATATTTCCTGTGAGATTGTGATCAGCGATATACGTATGGCAGAAATGGACGGCTTACAGCTGCAAAAAAAAGTAAAAACAGATTATCCAGAAACTGCATTTGTGATTGTAAGCGGATATGCAGATTTTTCCTATGCAAGAGAGGCGTTACAGTTTCATGCAAGTGATTATCTGCTAAAGCCTGTAGATGCAGAAGAGTTAAAGCGTGCCATTAAGAAAATAAAGAAATCAAAAAATCAGGATCAGGTTCAAAAACAAAAAGTAGATCAGATGGAACGACGATTGAAGGAATCTGCATATGGATATATGGAGTGGCTTCTGAATCAGTATATCCACCATACACGACGTAAGGTATGGGAGCCCTTAAGTGAGATGTTTCCTCTGAGACAGGAAGGCTATCTGATGTTGATCCGGATCAATAAGCAGCATCTGATTCTTAATGAAGAGATGAAACGGGAGATAGGGTATTTTATAAAAAAACATCTGATAGATACATCGTCAATTACATTTCAGGTCAACGGAACAGAAAATCTGCTGGCTGTGTTGGCCTTGTCAGGATCAAGAATTGAACAGGAACAGATCACTCAGATAGAGGAGTTTATTCAAAATATCCTGGTACTTGAGAAAAACAGAATTTATTTTGCAGTCAGCTCTCTGTATACGGATATGGAAAGCTGCGGAAACAAGGCATATGAAGAGGCTATGGCCGCGATGAAGTATTCTTTTTATGAAGAAGAAAGATATTTGCAGGCAGAGAAATATCTGTCTGATGAAAAGCAGGAGGATTCTGTAGGCAGTGAAGCAATTCTGAATTCTATAAAAGAAGGAAATCTGGAAAAAAGCGAAGCAATTTTTGAAAAAATAACAGAGGTTCTGTCAGAGCATAAAAGTGTTCAGCCGGATATTTTTAAAAGAAAAATCGTATTCTTTTTTTTCAGAATCTTACGTTATATGGAGCCCTATCTGAAAGCTGAACACTTGTCAGAATTAAATGCATTGGATAATTGTCTGATCGAAAGTCAGTGGTATTCTGAATTGAAAAAAAGGTCAGCGGAATTAATAAAAAATATAATCGCTTTCCGGGAAATAGCAGATTCACAGGAGACAGATCCTTTGGATGAAAGCAGGCGGTATATAGAGGAACATTACCAGGACGAGATCAGCCTGGAGCAGATTGCTGCATTGTATCATTTTAATGCTTCGTATTTCAGTACTTTATTTAAGCAGAGATTCGGAATTTCCTTTTCTGAATACCTGTCAGATATTCGTATGGAGAAAGCAGAGAATCTTTTGAAAACATCTTCTGATAAGGTAAGGAAGATTGCATTGGAAGTAGGGTATAAGGATCCCAATTATTTTAACAGGGCATTTAAGAAACGTCATAATATGACACCTGAAGAATTTCGCAAAAGAGTTGGGTGATGATGGAAAAATTAAAATATACAAAATTTAAAACTCTGCTGATTAGTTCATTTATTTGTATTTCCATTATTCCTGTTGTGCTTTTGGGTTTATTTATCTTCCATTTGTCAAAACAGGAACTGATCAGGCAGTCAGAAAAACAAATGTGGCAAAATTCTGAGAATGTCAGTGATATTCTGGATGAAAAGTTGGATTATATTGAGGAATTTTCATTAAAAATAAATGTAGATACGAGAATTTATAAAATATTTCAGAATCTGGATACGTCTGACAGTATGCAGCTTGAAAGTGCCAGTCAGGAAATTTCAAAAATTTTGTTGGACTATCTGCCGTGGAATAACACGGTTTATTCTACGCATATTGTGACTCCGTATTATCAGTTTGGCGAAAAGGAAAAGAACTATTATCCAAATCATAGCTTTATGGGTTCTAAAATACAGAAAGCAGCAGATGAGGCAAATGGAAAACTTGTGTGGATTCCGGCATATAATTATATGGACATGTTTTCAATTGAAGATATGCCGAGAGATTTTCTGGAATATGAGCATGTATTTACGGCTGTCAGAAAGCTGCAGTTAAGCAGGGTAGAATCAGGACATATTGAACATCTGGAAAATAAGACTGATCAAATGTATCTGGTGGTTAATTTTACAGAGGATAATCTGAATAATATGCTGAAAAAGTATACAAAGGCAAATTCTCAGATTCTTTATTATATCATGAGTGAAGATGGCAGTGTTGTTGGTCCTTACGGTGAGAATGAATCAAAGCTGTTTCGAAATGTAACTGCAGCTGATATGGGAATTACGGAGAATAAAGGAACTGTAAAATACTACGGTGCAAATAATCAGGAATATATCGTAACCTATTCCAAAAGTATGGTGACGGGATGGTATACACTTGCCATGATTCCAGTTAATGTTTTCAGCAAGAATATTGCTACAGATCTTACCAGGGCAATATTGATTCTGGTAACTATAGAAATTATTTTATCTGTTACTACGGCTGTTCTTATTTCCAGAAAGATTGGGAAAAAAGTTTATAAACCGCTGCACATGATAGAGAAAACAGGAGAGGGTAATTTTACTGCAAGAATTGTATATGACAACAGGGATGAGTTTGCGTTTTTTTATAAAAAACTGAATGAAATGAATCAGAACCTGCAGATGTTGGTTCATGAGAAATATGAGATGATGATCCAGAAACGAGACACGGAGATCATGTCGTTAAATATACAGATGAATCCCCATTTTCTCTATAATTCGCTGAATATCATTAACTGGGTATGCCTTAAAGGAGAACAGGAAAATGCCAGTAAGATGCTTCTGGATCTGTCGAGAATGCTTCAGTATACCAGCCAGAATGGTGATGTTCTGGTTCCGCTGTGGGAGGATCTGGACTGGCTTAAACGGTATATTGGAATTATGCAGAAAAGATATCAGGATCAATTTGAAGTGAGTATGGATATACCGGAGTATTTAAGAAGTCTGGAAGTTCCAAAGTTATTTCTGCAGCCGTTTGTAGAGAATGCCATTGTGCATGGATTTAAAAATTATCAGGATTCCGTGAAGATCTGGATTTCAGCAGAGGAAGAAGAAAATGATATTCTTTTTTATGTAGAGGATAATGGATGTGGAATCTGTGAGGAAGATCTGAAAGAGATTCTGAATAAGGAACGAAAGAGTATAGGCGTCAGAAATACAAATAAAAGGATTCATATGATTTATGGAGAGAAATATGGGGTTACCATAAGCTCACAGCTGGAAGAAGGCACAGTTGTAACCATAAGGCTTCCGTTAAAAATTAATTCGAAAAAACAGAGTTAGATTAAGGTTATATGGATATTCAATTTTATGAGAAGGCAATTGTGAAAGATTGCTGGAAATAAGGTTGAATATCCATTTTTGATTATAATCAAATAAATACCATGTATAACAGTATAAAACAGTTGACAACAGTTATGCACTGTTATATACTGTTTGTAGATGGAGGAGAAACATATGCATATAATAATCAATAATTCATCCATGGTACCTATTTATGAACAGATCATAGACCAGATTAAGTCTGCGATTATCAGAGGAGAGTTACAGCCGGACACTGTATTACCTTCAGTACGCAGTTTGTCAAAGGAACTGAAGATCAGTGCCCTGACTGTGAAGAAAGCCTACGACAATCTGGAAGAAGAGGGATTTACTGTCACTGTTCATGGAAAAGGAACCTACGTTGCAGCCACAAATAAAAACCTGATGAGGGAAGAACAGCTCAAAGAAGTAGAACATGATCTGAAGCAGGCAATCATGAAGGGCAGAAGATGTGGACTGAACGATGAGGAAATCAGAAATCTTTTTGAAATGATCATGGAGGACTAAGACATGTTGAAAATCAGTCATTTGCAGAAACATTACAGAGGTTTTTCGCTGGACTGTTCTATGGAAGTACAGCCTGGGATGATTACAGGACTTATTGGAAGAAATGGTTCCGGGAAATCCACCACATTTAAAGCTCTGCTCGGCTTGATTCATCCGGATGGCGGAGAGATAGAGGTCTTTGGGAAAAAGGCAGAAGAGCTTAAGCCGGAGGATAAGCAGAAACTGGGAGTTGTTTTTGCAGATTCAGGCTTCAGTATGTATCTGACAGCAGCGGGCGTGGCCAATATTATGAAAAGCATATATCCGGATTTTGACAGAGAGAAATTCCTGCAGCAGTGCAGAAGATTCAATCTGCCCACAGACAAGAAAATCAAAGAATTTTCCACTGGTATGAAAGCAAAGTTTAAAGTACTGGTAGCATTAAGCCATAAGGCAGAACTGCTGATTCTGGATGAGCCCACAGTTGGTCTGGATGTGATAGCCAGGGATGAAGTGCTGAACATGCTGAGAGAATATATGGAAGAAAATGAAAGCAGTTCTATTCTGATCAGTTCACATATTTCATCAGATCTGGAGAGTCTTTGTGACGATTTTTATATGATCCATGCCGGAAAAATTATCCTTCATGAGGATACAGATGTACTGCTGTCAGATTATGCAGTTCTTAAAGTTTCAGAAGAAGAGTACGAAAAACTGGATCAGCAATACCTTATTAAGATCCGGAAAGAAGCTTATGGATACAGGTGTCTGACAAACCAGAAACAATTTTATATGGAAAATTACCCGGATGTTGTAATTGAGAATGGAAAGATTGATGATCTGGTAGTGATGATGGAGGAACAGGTATGAAGGGATTATTTGTAAAGGATATAGAACTGATGAAACAGCAGAAACAGTTTTTTATCCTGGTTGTTGTAATGGGAGTCATCCTGAATCTGGCAGGAAGCGGGAGCGTCAGTTTTGCTACAGGATATTTTACGATTGTCACAGCAATTTTTGCCATTACGACTATAAGTTATGATGAGTTTGATAATGGTCTTGCGTTTCTTATGACCTTGCCGGTTACCAGAAAACAGTATGTGGCGGAAAAATATCTGCTGGGAGCAGGGCTTACGGCTGTAGCGTGGGGAATTGCAACGATAACGGGAGTAATCTGCAAAGGTGTGGCAGAACTTCAGGGGTGTCTGAGTGAGACTATCATTGGCAGCCTGATATACATTCCACTGGCACTTCTTATGCTGGCGGTATCGCTCCCGCTTGTAATACATTTTGGAGCGGAAAAAGGACGTTATATTGCAATGGTCATGTGGGCTATTATATTTGCCGTAGTTTATATTCTGATAAAAACAATGGGACTTTCAGCAGACGCAGTCGATGCATGGCTGAATGGACTGAACCGGGGAATGGTATTGGCCGGAGTTGTATTATTTACAGTAATTGTATATATGGGGTCTTTTTGGATTGGTGTCCGGCTTATGGAGAAGAAAGAATTCTGATGTGTCTCGAATATGGTTGTAATTATAAAAGCAGTGTGCTAAAATTGTATCAGCGTAATTGAATAAGCTGTTAAGTGAACATTATCATATGCAGATTTTGTGTATGGTAATGTGAGAGGGAATCAGGTGAAATGCCTGAACGGTTGCGGCCACTGTATACAGAAAAAAGCGGGATTGTAATATGTCATTGCATAAATATGTGAGAAGGCGGAATCCGGCTGTCAGAGAGTATCTGGAAATATTTCTGATACAACATTCATGAACTGCTGAAGCATGGATGTTGTATCAGTTTTTATTTTATGGGAACTTTCTGTGATCTGTGAGTCAGGAAACCTGCCTGACAGCGTAAAGAAGGAGCTTCCGTAAAAAGTATCCGTTATTTTTATCACTTCTATTTTACTTTTTCTGAAGTCCCATCTTTTCGGTTACACGAACAGGTAAATAACATATACGAAAAGAGAGGAAGTCAAATGAAAAACAGGTATTTATCCACAAGAATCATGGCAATTATGATGGCAGCAGCTATGGCAGTTTCCGCAGCTCCGGCAGCTTTTGCAGCAGAGAGAGCAGACTCTGAGACAATCAAAGAGGACAATCAGCCGGCAGCAGATGCAGACTCTGATACACAGGAAGATGCAGACGCACAGGATTCAGCAGATGCAGATAAGACAGCAGACGCAGAAGGTACAAAGACAGAATATCCTCTGACCATCACAACCTATGATTATGATGGAAATGAAATCGAAACAACCTATGAAAAGGCACCGGAGAAAGTTCTTGCTGTATATCAGGGAAGCATTGAAACCATGCTTGCACTTGGCCTGGAAGACCGTCTGGTAGCTACTGCAGGTCTTGACAATGAAGTTCCGGATGAACTTAAAGATGCATTTTCAAAAACAAATTATCTTGATGAATTTACCCCATCCCTTGAGACTGTAACGATGTTGGAGCCAGACATGATCTTATCCTGGAGCTCCCTGTTTTCTGATAAAAATCTCGGAAATGTAACAGACTGGATCGACAAAGGCTGCAACACTTATTACAACACAAACACACGCCCTGACGGAGACAGAACTCTGGAAAATGAATTTACAGACATCTTAAATCTTGGAAAGATTTTTGATGTACAGGACAAAGCACAGGCAATCGTAGATGATGCAAAGGCAGTGATCGATAAAACTCTTACAGCAACAGCAGATGTAGAAGAGAAACCAAGCGTAATGGTTCTGGAACCTCTTGGAGAAGATATCACAAACTATGGTGCAAAGAGCCTTGGTGGAGATATGGTAACACAACTGGGTGCGACTCTGGCAAACCCGGATGCTTCTACAGCAGGAAAAGAAGATATCATTGCAGCAAACCCTGATGTGATTTTTGTTGTATACATGCCATATGCAGGTGATGATCCGGAAACTGTAAAAGAAAGCCAGCTTGCCGTTATCAAGGATGACGAAGCACTTCAGAGCCTTGACGCTGTAAAGAACGGTCGTGTTTATCCGATCATGCTCAGTGAAATGTACGCAAGTGCAACACGTACACAGGATGGTATTGAAACTTTCGCAAAAGGATTATATCCGGATGTGAATCTTGACTGATTGAGGACATAACAGTGAAAGAACAGGTTTCACAGACAAAAAAAGGCAGTGTGCTCAGGACATCCATGTATGTGGCAGTTCTTATCGGGCTTGCGGCATTTTTGATTTTTTCCATTCTTGCAGCAATCACTTTTGGAAATGCAGATCTGTCACTGAAAGATGTTTACAGTGTCATTGCATATAAATTGTTTCATATCAAAAGCCTGTCCGCCTATGCAGAAGGCGCAGTTCACGATGTTGTGTGGCTGATCCGGCTGCCCAGAGTCCTGCTGGCTCTGGCAGTTGGAATGGCTCTTTCCGTCTGTGGCGTAGTTATGCAGGCGATTGTCCAGAACCCACTGGCAGATCCATATGTACTTGGTATTTCATCCGGTGCATCCCTTGGTGCAACACTGGCGATCATGCTTGGAGTTGGTGGATTTCTCGGTGGAAACTCAGTTGGTGTTCCTGCATTTATTGGTGCAATGGTCACTTCTTTTGCAGTAATTGCCATTGCAAACATGGGCGGAAAAGCTACTTCTGCTAAACTGATCCTTGCCGGAATGGCCGTCAGTGCGGTATGTTCTGCTTTTTCCAATTTTGTTATCTATATCACCAATGACAAAAATGCAGCAACAGAAGTAATGAAGTGGATGATGGGAAGCCTTGCAGGCGCAAGCTGGAGCAGAGTAGGTGTAATGCTTCCTGTTACATTGATCTGTGTAATTATTTTCTGGACGCAATATCGTAATCTGAATCTGATGCTGTTAGGAGATGATGTATCGATCACACTGGGAACTGATTTGCACAGGCTGAGAACTTTTTATTTGATCGTTGCTTCTGTAATGATCGGGTTTGCAGTATATTGTGCAGGTGTGATCGGCTTTGTAGGACTTGTGATCCCTCATGTGATCAGAATCCTTTTTGGAACAGACCACAGAAGATTATTGCCATTAAGTGCACTGCTTGGTGCATCGTTCTTGATCTGGTGTGATGTGGCATGTCGTGTGATCCTGAAGAATTCTGAGATGCCGATCGGTGTGCTGGTATCCATTATCGGTGCTCCATGCTTTATTTATCTGCTTGTGCGGAAATCCTATGGATTTGGAGGTAGTAAGTAATGAAAATCACTACAGAAGATATTCAGGTTGGATTTCACGCCAGACAGATACTGAAGGGAATTTCCATAGAGTCAAAGGATAAGGAACTGGTAGGGATCATCGGACCAAACGGAAGCGGAAAATCTACATTATTAAAATGCATCTACCGTATCCTGAAGCCAGATGCAGGTGCCGTTTATCTGGACGGCGAAGAACTCCATTCCATGAGCGTAAAAAGCTCCGCCAGAAAAATGGCAGTTGTGGCACAGCACAATTACTACAACTTTGATTTTACCGTACGGGAAGTCGTGTTGATGGGACGTGCACCTCATAAGAAAGCATTGGAACGGGATAATGCAAAAGATTACCGGATTGTTGAAGAAGCACTGAAAACGGTACAGATGGATGCATTTGCGGATCGCACATTTTCTACGCTGTCAGGTGGAGAGCAGCAGAGGGTTATTCTGGCAAGAGCACTTGCACAGCAGACACCTGCACTGATCTTTGATGAGCCGACTAACCATCTGGATATCACACATCAGATCATGCTGATGGAACTGGTAAAGAAACTTAACGTAACTGTAATATCAGCTATCCATGACCTGAATATTGCGGCGGCATACTGCGATAAGATTTATGTATTGAAAGATGGTGTGCTGGAAGGATATGGAACTCCACAGGAAGTACTCACTCCGGAGCTGATCAAAAGGATTTACCAGGTAGATTCGGAAGTGGTAAATGACAGCCGCGGGAAGATGCATATTTTATTTTTATAATATGAGAATTGACAGGCCAGAGTCAGAAAAAATTTTGACTCTGGCCTGTTGTATATGGAGGAAAAAGATGAATAA
>UMHJ01041408.1_pt1 | contig 20436 bp, 18 predicted proteins | sample 1965511 | NCBI WGS metagenome assembly UMHJ01 (sample SAMEA4836096, study PRJEB28245) | human gut metagenome | biome: gut microbiome; material: fecal sample | place: Denmark | collected 2008
GTCAAGAGCTTTTTTAAAGTTTTTTCAAACTTTTTTCAGCTCTTAAGGTCAGCCCGGCAGGCTTCTCCTTTTTTCATCGCCCTCACAGGCGACTCGATTAGTTTACCACATCTCAGTTCGCTTGTCAAGAACTTTTTTCGCACCGTCAGGTGGTTTTTGTTCTCTCATTCAAGCTCGCTTTTGACTTGGAAACTGCTGTCTCGCGGACAGCTTTGATAGAATACCACTGCTCCCTCCATTTGTCAACAGGTTTTTTCATATTTTTCGAATTTTTTCTTCTCTTCCCGAAATAAGGCCTTTTTCCCCTATTTTGTCCACCAGTGAGCTACATTTATCCTCAGAAATACGCCTTGCGCATCCTTCCCAGTTATGATACCCTATTTTTACGAATTCTATATTATAAGGTAGGTCATTCCCATGCCCATTAAAATTCCCGATTCCCTTCCTGCTACTACTACATTGGAGGGAGAAAACATCTTTGTTATGACGGAGTACCGGGCTATGCACCAGGATATCCGCCCTCTGAATCTCCTCATCTTAAATCTGATGCCCACTAAGATCGTGACTGAGACCCAGCTGCTGCGTAAGCTCTCCAACTCTCCTCTTCAGGTCCAGGTAGAGCTGCTGCACACCCTCAGCCACGTATCTCAGAATACAGATGCCAGTCACCTCTCTTCCTTCTACACTACCTTCGATCAGATCAAAGACCGGAAGTATGACGGTATGATCATTACCGGAGCTCCGGTAGAGAATTTGGACTTTACCGATGTGGACTACTGGGATGAGCTGTGCGAGATCATGGAATGGACCAAGACCCACGTCCACTCTACCCTGCATATCTGCTGGGGTGCCCAGGCCGGTCTCTACTACCATTATAATATTCCCAAGTATGATCTGGGCAAAAAGCTCTTTGGTGTCTTCCCCCATACAGTGGTACGCAAGCGCAGTCCCCTGTTCCGCGGCTTTGATGATATTTTCTATGTTCCTCACTCCCGCTATACCGAAAACAAGCTGGAGGATGTTCTGGCCGTCCCGGAACTGCAGCTGCTGGCTGTCTCGGAACAGGCTGGTGTCTTTGCAGTAAAGAGCCAGGATAACCGCCGCTTCTTTATTACCGGACACCCCGAATACGATCCCGACACCCTGGCCAATGAGTACTTCCGGGATGTAAACAAGGGCATCGACATCAATGTTCCGGACAACTACTTCCCCAACGACGATCCCACACAGCCTCCCCTGGTACGCTGGCGCTCCGCTGCCCAGCTGTTCTATACCAACTGGCTGAACTATTACGTGTATCAGACCACGCCTTACGATATCCGCGACATTTAAAAGGAGCGATACCATGGAAGTAACCTTTGATATGATCCGCTCCTCTCCGGAGATCCGGACTTACATCACACAGGCCGACGCTTCTCTCACAGCTTTGGGCTTTACGGAGCACTCCTTTGCCCATGTAGGCAAGTGCGCTCATGTGGCCGCTCAGATCCTGACTGAGCTTGGGTACACTCCCCGCGAGGTGGAGCTGGCTCAAATCGCCGCCTACATGCACGACATCGGCAACGTGGTCAACCGCCACGACCACGCCATCAGCGGCGCCACGATGGCTTTCCGCATTCTGGATAACATGGGCATGGACCCTTCCGATGTGGCAGCCGTCATTACCGCCATCGGCCATCACGATGACTCTACCGCATTTCCGGTCAACGCCATTGCCGCGGCCCTGATTCTAGCGGACAAGACCGATGTGCGCCGCAGCCGTGTGCGCAACAAAGACATGTCCACCTTTGATATTCACGACCGGGTCAACTACTCGGTAGAGCGCTCGGAAGTTTTGCTGGATGTGGAGTCAAAAACCATCACCCTCTCCCTGTCCATTAACACAGAGATGTGCGCGGTCATGGACTATTTCGAGATCTTCCTGCAGCGGATGCTGCTGTGCCGCCGTGCCGCGGAACAGTTGGGTCTGAGTTTCCGTCTGGAGATCAACGGCCAGCTTCTGCTTTAAACCAATATGTTCTTTTTACAAGCCCTGGGTATCGCCCAGGGCTTGTTTTTTTCTGTCACCGCTCTGTAACTTGACTGTGATCTACCACAAGTGTAGTATATAATCATCAACTACATTTGAAGTAATTTGGAGATGATACTATGAAACGTCTGCCCGACACCGAACTGGAAGTCATGAAAGCCCTGTGGAAGCTGGGCGCCGATACCCCTCGTGCCGCTTTGGACCAAGCACTGGAGGACTTTGGCTGGGCCAGCAACACGGTAAACACCTATCTGGCCCGATTGGCTGAAAAAGGCTTTGTCTCGGTGCGCCGGGAAGGAAAAAGCAACCGCTACACTCCCTTAGTTTCTCAGGAGGATTATTTGGCCTTTGACAGCCGCAGCGTGCTCTCCCGCCTGTACGGCAGCTCTCCCCGAAATTTTGTGGCGGCTCTGGCCCGAACCGGGCTGAAGCGTCAGGACCTGGATGAGCTGCGTTCCCTGCTGGACCAGCTGGAGGAGGACACCAAGGCATGACAGATTTTCTATTTTATTTAGGTGCTCTGTCCCTGGGCGGCGGTCTGGTTGGGCTGATCCTGATGGCTACCGGACTGCTCACCCGCTCCCGGTACGCCGCCCGGTGGCGCTGCTGGGGCTGGCTGCTGCTCTGCCTGCGTTTAGCCATTCCCTTGCCCTTCTCTTTCCCAAATGTCCAGGTCCGCGCCCCCATTCAGCTTCACTCCCCCAGTTTGGAACGCCCCTCAGAGCTGCCTTTTACCGCCGGACGTCCCTTTCAAGATGCGGTGCCATCTCCGGTCTCACCCGTCGGTTCTTCCAATGAAGAGAATACCTCTTCCTCTACATCTTCTTCTCAGAGTACCCCTGAACCCGAGCCAGAAACAAAGCCTACGATCTATGTTTCTCAAATCGTCACTGCGGTCTGGCTTTTGGTCGCAGCAGGAATCCTCATCTGGAATCTCATCGCTCACCTTCGACTGCGGCATTTCCTGAAGCGCTGGGCCGACCCGGTAAGGGATGCTGCGATCCTCCCGCTCTATAATGCCATGGGCGACCAATTGGAGCTGGACCGCCGTCCCCGGCTGATGACCTGTCCTGGGTTGGCCGCTCCCATGCTGGCAGGGCTGCTCCATCCTGTGCTTCTGCTGCCGGAGCAGCCCCTTGCCCCGAAAGAACTGGAATACGCCCTGCTCCACGAACTGACCCACTACCGCCGCCGGGATATCTGGCTCAAAGCCCTGGCTCTGTGGGTGCGGGCCGTGCACTGGTTCAATCCTCTGGTATGGCTCATGGCCCGGGCCATTGAACAAGATACCGAGCTATCCTGCGACGAGGCGGTTCTGCGGCGTCTTCCACCAGAGGAACATGCCGCCTATGGCAAGACCATCTTGTCTGCGGTGGAGCGGCTGAAGGCCCGCTCCTGACGAAAGGAGTTTAAGTATGACACCAAGACTCCCCCGCTCCCCTCTCACCACCCGTCTCTCCGGGTCCGCCCGGGAGACGGAGCACCGCATCCGTAACATCTTCCAGTGGAAAAAGAAGCGGCCGCCTGTGCTGGTGCTGGTCCTGGCTGGCGTGATCATTGCGCTGTGCGGCTCGCTGGTGTCCTGTCAGAAACGGCCCTCTGTACCCTCCATCATCATGGAGACCCAGTACTACGACAATCTAGGCACTTACATCGAGATCCCTGCGCTCTCCCTCCCCACCGGGGAGCAAAATGAGTCGGTGGATACCATCAACGCCGCTCTGGACGAACTGCGGGAGAAATACCGCCTTTCTCTGGCCAGCACAGAGTACGGCAACCAGTGCCTGTTCTACCCTTCCACAACAGACCGCTATCTGAACCTGGTTTTTTTCCAAAAGGCTGCCGACTATGGAAACGACGGTTACATCGACTCCTGGGTCTACGACAAGAAGGAGGGGGTCCAGGTCACGGTGGAGGATGCCCTCGCCCTGGCCGGGACAGACCGGGAAACCCTGTTTGCCGACCTGGAAGCAGTCATCGCCGCCGACCAGGAGGATCCCCGGAAGCTGTATCAGACAGCTGACCCCATCCGCCTTGAGGGCTTTCGCATCAAGGCGGACGGCAAGCCGGTGTTCTATCTCACCGCCGTGGTGGACTGCCGGGACATGGGAGACGAAGGTTTTCTGGATGAGTGGAGCCGCCTTTATGTCTGGGATAATGGAGTTTTTACCCGCTACTACTGTATGGGCTTTGTCCCATACGGTCCCCCGTACGACCGATATCCCCTGGTCACGGCGGAGGAGACCGACCAGCTTGACCCACCCCTGTGGAACCAGTGGTACTTCGCCGGGGAAGCGCCGGCTGGGGGCTTTGTAGACAACTCCAGGCCGGATGTGCCACATTCCATCGATCTCCCCGTCAAGGACCTATCCCCCTACAACGCAAACCTTTACCCCGCCCTGCTGAGCTGCTACGCGGACTATCGGGACCAGTGGAACATCTACTATGCCGATTTCCAGTCGGACAGTGACCAGGCCGGCGACCTGCGGGTGGGGCCCGCCACCTATCTGGGTGAGATCTATCCGGACGAAACCACCATCGCCATTGCTTATCAGGTGTGCTACACCTTTTATACTAATGGCTCCCGGGGGCTGGAGTGGCATGCCAATTTTGAGGTGGTGGTCCTGGGCTTCGACACCCACACTGGCGACTTTATTTCCCTGCTGGGCCGGGCAGCCTTTGAACCGCAGGGGATGTCTATCGAAGAGATCATCGATAAAGCCACTCAGCCATAAGGAGACCGCCATGAAAAAGGCAGAAAATATATTCCGCGCACCATTTTGCACCGCCCTCTCCGGCTCGGCCCGGGAGACGGAGCGCCGCATCCGCAACATATTTCTGTGGAAAAAGAAGCGCCCGCCTGTGCTGGTGCTGGTCCTGGCTTCCGTGCTGATCGCCCTGTGCGGAGGATTGGTTTCCTGCCAGGAGCGGACAGAACCAGTCACTCTGGTCATGGATACCCAGTATTACGACACACAGGGCAACTATATTGAGATTCCCGCCCTGGCCATGTCTGCTGATACTCAACCCACTGCCGGAGTCACCGCCATCAACCAGGCCCTAAGCCAGTTGAAGCAGGAGTATCAGAATATCTTAGATGGAGATATTGATGGTTCCTCCCTATCAGATGCAGAAAATCACTGCCTGCTCTATCCATCTGAGACCCAGCGCTATTGGAATCTGGTCTTCTTCCGGGAGGAATTTCACACGGACCTGAACACCGGGCATGTCACTTCGTTGGTCTATGACAAAGAAACAGGCCAGCAGGTGACCCTGGAGGATGCGCTGGAATTGGCTGGGCAGACAGCTAGCGGTCTTTGCCAGGCCCTGGCGGACCAGTACGATCCCACCTTGGGCCAGGATATCCCCGGTGCCGACCTGTGCATCCAGAACCAGACCGTGGAAGGCTTCCGCATGGGCGCGGACGATCAGCCTATTTTCTATCTCACTGCCCGGGTCGATGACCGGGATGACACAGCATCCGACTTTGTCAACGGTTCGGACAACCTCTATATCTGGTCGGGCGGCACCTTTACCCTCTATGATCAATATACCGTCACAGATCTTCAACCTCTGGTTCCGTCAGAGGAGTGCATCGATCTGAATCCGCCTCTGTGGCGGCAGTGGAATTTCAGCGGCGGAGAACCGGAGGGAGGATTTTCGGTGTCTGCCAGCTTAAGTCTGCAGGATCCGGAGGTCTGTCTCTACCGGGATGGTTTTCCCAATCCCATCGGTCCAGGTTCTTCTCTCTCCTTCTCCTGTCTGGACTCTACGCATATCGACACCCAGCGTCTGGAGGAGTATGAGCCTATCTACAACCCGGGAGACTACTGGCTGCGCAGCAGTGGTACGACAGGCACCGGAAGCTTTACCGCTCTGAGTTACTACAACAGCACCGAGGACCGGGAGTCCATCAATACTCTGGATGTTACGATGCCCGATCTCTACACTCCCCGAGGTATCCGAGTGGGTGCCAGCCGAGAAGACGTGCTGACAGCCTATCCCGAAGCAGTATCAGAAGATTATTGGGGAAAGTATCCAGGCCAGGACTATCTGTGGTACTGCCGCGATTCCAACGACTTTGGCCCTGCTATTTTGTTCTTCTTCAATGGGGATACCCTGCACCAGATCACACTCACCAATATGTTTGACTGATTGGAGGCTTTGCTTATGGACAAGCGCTGTACGCCCCACTCTCCGCTGACCACCCGGCTGTCCGGCTCGGCGCGAGAGACGGAAAATCGCATTCGCAATATCTTCCAGTGGAAAAAGAAGCGCCCGCCGGCACTGGTACTGGCTCTGGCTGCTTTAGTCATTGTTTTGTGCGGCTCTCTGGTATCCTGTCAGGAGGGAACCACCTTTGTCTCCAACGTCGCCTCCGGTCGGGTGGACCAGATGGCTCTGAAGGATGATCTGGCTGAAGCTGCTCAAACCCTTTTTCCCTCTGGCGTTATTCAACCCACTTCTGTGGAACTGATGGCTTTCATCCCCGGTGATGACGGAAATGTTGCCCTGGGAGCGGTTTGTGTACAAACCGACCGTTCCGAATCACTGCTCGCCTTGGGCGTACAAGACCAGCTAACCGGCCAGCTGACCGCTCCGGTCTTCGCCACCATATGCACCGGAAGCCAACCCCATGTGGTAACTTTTAATAAGGACGGAGAAAGCTACCTTCTCTATGTGGCCAACAGTATCCACCTAGGGCTTACGTATGGAGAAGCTGGCCTCATCCGCTATGACGGAACTGACTTCACCTGGGTCTGGCCGGTGGAGGGGGACGTGCGAGAGGAGGACTCTCAGGCACGGAAAGATTATGAGGCCTACTGGCAGGAGTACAAGGCTCTTATGGCTCCCGGCGGCGTAGACATCTTTGCACAGACTGATAACGCAGTCATCAACGGAGACGGACCTCAGTGGGTACCCGACCACAACGAGACCTTTTACCCTGCGCCGGAGGACACCCTCCCCATCCCAGTTCCCTGGCAGGTCCGCAATTGGTTGGAAACCTTTACCCGTCAAGACAACAACCCGCTGAATGCCAACAATACCTCTGCTCTTTGGTCCATCCAGTCTCTGACACAGACTGAGCTGACATCCGTGGAACTGAAAGACACCCAGACCGCCTACACAGTACTGGCCCAGGCGGACACAGATGAGTCTCTCTGCTTTTCCGCCTGCCTCATCTATGACAGCGACGAGAACTCCTTGGAGGTCTATGACTATACCACAGGCTCTCTGGAAGAGGTCACAGAATACATCGAAAGTCTGGTTACCCTGATCTCCGGGATCGATTCCCAGGAGTTCTATACACTGGCCCACCAATACTACAGCCAGAAATACCAGGGACAAACCTACTATTTTGCCGTAGACCAGCCCGAAGTGCCTCAAGAAGGAGACCTGCGTTTGGAATCGGTGAGCTATAATGGATCCTGCCATCTTCCCCAAGGCATTGGCTCTGCTTACACCGTAAGCTTCTCCAGATACCGTTCCGGAGAGTGGGCATTGCCCCGCATTCAGTATCTGGTCCTGCTTCGAAATGAAGATGGTTCTTTCTCATCGGTGCTGGGGGAGCCTTCTTCCTATCATGAGAACATGTCGGCATATGAAATCGTCCACCTGGCCGTTGACCAGGCAGAGAAATAAGCCTTTTTCCTCATCTCGTTCTTCCCTCTCACGCGCGGCGGACTTGGTTCCGCCGCGCCCTTTTTCTCCCCTCCAAATCCCCCCTTCTATTCCATCTTCTTCATTGAGAAATTCCATTTTTTCATCCCATTTCCCATCCTTTCCGCCGCCTCTGTGAGCTCTCTGTGATTTTAACATTTTTATCAAAATTTCAGTGTAAAAACTGTGTATTTTGCCAGGTAGCTTCCCCCTTGCTTCCGCCCTGAAAAAACGATATAATTTGTAAGGTACATAAACAGTTATGCCTTTTCCGGCCTTCGCAACAACAGGTATTTTTCCTGTGTTGCGCTTTTTCTGGTCTTGGTTTGTTAATTTTCTAACAAAACTGTTTAGAACCCGTCAAATTGTTTTAGATTTGACCGTTAGAAATCAACTTTTTAGGAGGAAACACTATGAAGGTTGCAATTTTCGGCGCCGGCACCATGGGTCGTGGTATTGCCCAGGTCTTTGCCGCAAACGGGCATACTGCCCTGATGTACGCCAGCAGCATCGCCTCCGCCCAGCGCCATAAGGAACAGCTGGACGCTTCTCTGCAAAAGCGGGTCGCCAAGGGCAAAATGTCTCAGGGCACCAAGGACGCTCTCATGGCCAATGTGCTGGTCGAGGAAGAGTCCGCCGCTGCTGATGCTGATCTGGTGATCGAGTGCATCGCCGAGGAGATGGGTCCCAAGAAGGAGCTGTTCCATCGCCTGGACGAGCTGTGCAAGCCGGAGACCGTATTTGCTTCCAACACCTCCTCTTTGTCTATCACTGAGATGGGCAATGGTCTGAAGCACCCCCTCATCGGTATGCACTTCTTCAACCCCGTGCCCAGCATGAAGCTCATCGAGGTCATCCGCGGCGTGAACACTCCCCAGGAGACCTTCGACTTTGTGTACAAGCTGGCTCAGGACATCGGCAAGGAGCCCGTTGAGGTGGCAGAAGGCCCCGGCTTCGTGGTCAACAAGCTGCTGATCCCCATGATCAACGACGCCATCGGCCTGGTTGAGTCCGGCACCGCCTCCGTCGAGGACATCGACAAGGCTATGCGCCTGGGCGCCAACCACCCCATGGGTCCTCTGGCCCTGGGCGACTTCATCGGCCTGGATATCTGCCTGGCCATTATGAACACCCTGTACGATGAGACAGGCGATTCTAAGTATCGTCCTGCCCTGCTGCTGAAGAAGATGGTCCGCGGTGGTCTGCTGGGCGTCAAATCCGGCAAGGGCTTCTACGATTATTCCAAGTAAAAAAGTTTTAGGAGGACTGGAAAATGGATTTTCATCTGACTAGAGAGCAAGAGATGGTCCGCAAGATGTACCGTGAGTTTGCGGAGAACGAGGTCAAGCCCCTAGCCGAGGAGCTCGATGAGGAAGAGCGCTTCCCCATGGAGACCGTCGAGAAGATGGGCAAGCTGGGCATGATGGGCATCTACTTCCCCAAGAAGTACGGCGGCGCCGGCGGCGATGTGCTGTCCTACGCTATGTGCGTTGAGGAGCTGTCCAAGGTCTGCGGCACCACTGGTGTTATCGTGTCTGCCCACACCTCTCTGTGCTGCGCCCCCATCTATGAGCACGGCACCGAGGAGCAGAAGATGAAGTATCTGCCCGACCTGCTCAGCGGCAAGAAGATCGGCGCTTTCGGCCTGACCGAGCCCAACGCCGGCACCGACGCCTCCGGCCAGCAGACCCTGGCGGTGCTGGAGGGTGACCACTACGTGCTCAACGGCTCCAAGTGCTTCATCACCAACGGCACTGTGGCCAGCACCATGGTCGTCTTCGCTATGACCGACCCCAAGGCCGGCAACCACGGCATCTCCGCTTTCATCGTGGAGAGCTCCTTCCCTGGCTTCTCCGTTGGTAAGAAGGAGAAGAAGATGGGTATCCGCGGTTCTTCCACCTGCGACCTGATCTTTGAGGACTGCATCGTTCCCAAGGAGAACCTGCTGGGCAAGGAAGGCCAGGGCTTCAAGATCGCCATGCAGACTCTGGACGGCGGCCGTATCGGCATCGCTGCTCAGGCTCTGGGTCTGGGCGAGGGTGCCATTGACGAGGCCGTCAAGTACACCCAGGAGCGTATCCAGTTTAAGAAGCGTCTGTCTCAGTTCCAGAACACCCAGTTCCAGCTGGCTGACATGCACACCCGCATGAAGGCTGCTCAGTACCTGGTGTACGCCGCTGCCTGCAAGAAGGAGAACCACGAGCCTTACTCCGTGGACGCCGCCATGGCTAAGCTGTTTGCCGCCGAGGCCGCTTCCGATGTGACCCGCCGCGCTGTTCAGCTGTTCGGTGGTTACGGCTACACCCGTGAGTATCCCGTGGAGCGCATGATGCGTGACGCCAAGATCACCGAGATCTATGAGGGTACTTCCGAGGTCCAGCGCATGGTCATTTCCCGTGCGATGGGTGTGAAATAAGATAGGAGGCAGATGGAAATGAAAATCATTGTTTGTGTTAAGCAGGTCCCCGATACCTCCGGTAAGGTGGCCGTGAATCCCGATGGTACTCTGAACCGCGCCTCCATGGCGACCATCACCAACCCCGACGACCTGAACGCCGTCGAGGCCGCTCTGGTCCTGAAGGAGCAGACCGGCGCCGAGGTCGTTGTCGTCTCCATGGGTCCTCCTCCTGCCGAGGGCATGCTGCGTGAGGTTATGGCTCGCGGCGTGGACCGTGCTGTTCTGGTTTCCGGCCGTGAGTTCGGCGGTTCCGATACTTATGCTACCTCTCAGATCCTGGCCGCTGCTATCAACAAGATCGGCCTGGACGAGGACGACGTGGTGTTCTGCGGCCGTCAGGCTATCGACGGCGACACCGCTCAGGTTGGTCCCCAGATCGCTGAGAAGCTGGGCATCCCCCAGGTTTCCTACGCTGCTGAGATCACCAAGGAGGGCAAGACCCTCACCATCAAGCGTATGCTGGAAGACGGCTACATGACCATCAAGGTCAACACCCCCTGCCTGATCACCTGCATCAAGGAGCTCAACGAGCCCCGTTACATGAGCGTGGGCGGCATCTTCGAGTGCTATGAGAAGCCCTACGAGGTCCTGGACTACAACGCTCTGAAGGACGATCCCCTGATCGATCCCGCTACCATCGGCCTGAAGGGTTCTCCCACCAACATCCTGACCTCCTTCACTCCTCCTCAGAAGGGCGCCGGCATGATGCTGGAGGGCGCCGACAAGGCGACCTGTGAGAAGCTGGCCGGCATCCTGGCTGGCAAGCATTTGATCTGATAGAAGGGAGAATTGAAGAATATGTCTACTTTCAACAGTGCTGATATCGCTGCCTTCAACGGCGGCGTGTGGGTATTCTGCGAGCAGCGTCAGGGCACCATGATGCCTACCTCCTTTGAGCTGATTTCCGAGGGCCGCAAGCTGGCTGACGAGCTGGGCACCAAGCTGTACGGCATTCTGCTGGGCCACAACATCGAGGGCATTGCCAAGGAGCTGGGCGGCTACGGTGCTGACGGCGTGTACGTCTGCGACCACCCCCTGCTGGAGAACTACACCACCGACGGCTACACCAAGGTCATCTGCGACGTGATCGAGGAGTACAAGCCTGAGATGATGCTGATCGGCGCCACCAACATCGGCCGCGATCTGGGCCCCCGCTGCGCCGCTCGTCTGCACACCGGTCTGTGCGCCGACTGTACTCACCTGGACGTGGATATGGGCATCTACAAGGACTTCCTGCGTGAGGCCTCCACTCTGCCCGCCGAGAAGATCGACGGCCTGAACACCGCTATGGTGCTGGGTGAGAAGCACGACGTGTCCCGCGACCTGAAGATGACCCGTCCTGCTTTCGGCGGCCACCTGATGGCTTCCATCATCTGCCCCCGTTTCCGTCCCGCTATGGCTACCGTGCGTCCCGGCGTTATGAAGAAGGCTCCCTTCGATCAGGCCAAGGCTGACGCCTGCGAGCTGATTAAGCCCAACTTCTCCCTGACCGAGGCTGACATGCAGACCCAGGTCATCGAGGTTGTCAAGGCCGCTAAGAAGCTGGTCGACCTGATCGGCGCTGACGTGGTCGTCTCCGTGGGCCGTGGTATCTCCAAGGACGTCGAGGGCGGCATCAAGCTGGCTGAGGAGCTGGCTGAGGTTCTCGGCGGCGTCGTGGGCGGCTCCCGTGCCACCATCGACTCCGGCTGGCTGTCCGCTGACCACCAGGTTGGTCAGACCGGCAAGACCGTTCACCCCAAGATCTATGTTGCTCTGGGCATCTCCGGCGCCATCCAGCACAAGGCTGGCATGCAGGATTCCGAGTGCATCATCGCTGTGAACAAGAACGAGAACGCCCCCATCTTTGAGATCGCTGACTACGGCATCTGCGGCGACCTGTTCAAGGTTACCCCCATGCTGATCGAGGCTATCAAGGCTGCTAAGGCTGCTCAGTAAGAGTAAACGTTCTACGCCCCGCTTCTCCAAGAAGCGGGGCGTTTTTATTGGCAAAAAGGGAGGTCCCGAATACTCGGGACCTCCCTTTTTCTATGGATAGAAGTTATGCCGCATGGGCCAGGAGCGCCTCAAAGAAGTCCATGTATGCATCATGGTCCAGGGCGTCGGCCTCAGGATGGAACTGCACGCCCAAGGTGAAGTCGTTAGTCTGGTACTCCAGAGCCTCAATCACCTCGTCCGGTCCGTAAGCTACCACGGTCAGGCCCTGCCCCACACGCTGGGGATTGGCCACCTGGTGGTGCCAGGATGCTACGCTAGCCAAGCTCGTGCCGCCTACGATGGAGTACAGCAGGGAGTCGGTATCGGTAACGGTAATGTCGTGACGGGCCCAATCGGGCTTATTGCGGTGGACGCGATAGCTGTCGTCCTTGCCCAGATAGGTGGGCAGATCCTGGATCAGACCGCCGCCGCACACCACATTCAGCATCTGCATTCCGCGGCAAATCGCCAGCATAGGTTCGTCGGTCTGGACCGCTGCCTGGATCAGATTGTAGTCCGAGGTATCCCGGATGTCCCGGTACTCGGTGTTGTCCTCCAGCAGGGGGCTGTGCTCATCGCCGTACAGGTCGGGGTTGATATCCTCGCCGCCGGTAACTACGATGCCGTCCACGCTCTTCAGCGCGGAGACTGCCTGCTCATAGCGGGTGATCTGAGGCAGATGGGTCACTACGCCGCCCGCCTCACGGATAATATCCTGAATGTCGGTATAGTCCACCGGATCACCGCCCCAAGAGATGCCGATGACCGGCTTCTCAGAGGCATAGGCCACCAGATTCTCAAAGAAGGTCAGGCAGGTATCAAAGTCGCAGGGAGCTTCCTTGCCCTGATAGAGCACCAGGCTGCAGTCATTCTCCGGATGGAACTGCACGCCTACGCAGAAGGTCTTATCCTTATTTTCCACGGCTTCAATGATATCAACACCATTCAGCGTGGTCTTGGCGGTGACGGTCAGGCCAGTACCCTCCACGCTCTTTACCGCCTGGTGGTGCCAGGAGGAGACGTTCTTCAGCACATCGGCGTTTACCACGTCGTACAGCAGGGAGTCCTTATCGATAATATCCACATCGTGGCGGGCATAGTCCCGATTGGGAGCATCGGCGGGCATCCGGTGCAGGTCATTGTACTCCGCGCTCTGGGCGGCGAAGTAGTCGGGAATGTCCTGGATAAAGTCAGCGCCGGAGACGATGCTCATCATCTGCATACCACGGCAGGCTGCAAAGGAGGGGATGTCCTGCTGGATGCAATAAGCCATCAGCGTATAGTCGGAAATATCCCGGGTCGCGTTGATCTCCTCCCCGTGATTGGCTTCCTTCTGAGGCTCTGCAAAGAGCGAGGGGCTGATATCCTCGCCGCCGGTAAAGAACACGCCATCCACCTCAGCCATGACCTGAGCCACATTGGTATTGGCAAAGTTCTTTGCCTTGATCTGGTCTGCGTAGGCCTGCTTAAGCATCCCACTCTCCTCCAGATAGGCGCCGGTCACCTTGTTGCTGCTGTCATACTCCACAGCAGAGGAAGTGATCTGGGGCAGCTCCACCGCCACACCGCCTGCTGCACGGATCACGGTGGCAAATGCAGCATAATCCTGCGTATTGCTCTTCCAGCTGATACCGATAAAAGGCTTGCCTTCCATAGCCTTAGCATTGGACATCATCTGAACGAACACAGTCTTGTTCACTGCGCTGTTCGGGCTGTACTCCACCCCCTGAGTTAAGCCAGTGCTGGATGCCGCAGTGTTATAGCTGGCAGGCCAGGCAGTCAGGACGCCATTGGGAACATCCGCATACCGCAGCAGGATCGCCGCCGCTTCTACCTGGGTCGCTGCCGCATTGGGAGAGAAGGTATCACCACTCGTACCACTCATCAGGCCCTTTGCATAAACCAGGTTGATGGCCCCCTCATAGGTGCTGTTCTCAGCCACATCAGAAAACGCGCTGGGTTTCGCCTGGTACTCTGCCAACTGACCGGACAGGCCGGCGCTTTCTACCAGCAGTGCCGCCATTTCTCCTCTGGTCATGGTGTTTGGTGCTGCGGAGGCTGTTACTACCAGTCCCGCAGTCAGGGCACCAGCCGTACACAAGGACAAGAATTTACGAAAGATCCCCTTCTTCATTTCTTGAACTCCTTTCTTTTTGCCGCTATGGGATGCTGCCTTTCCCATGCTCCCCTCAAAGTAACGGAACGGCAGAGAGCCCATCCATTCGCAATGCTTTTTCAGATTATTTTAAGCATTACTTCCAAGAAGAATATAATATAGTGCATTGTTTTTGTCAATAAATACAACGCATTCTTTCCCTTTTTCTTCTGTGACCGCCCTTCTCTGCCGCGCATAGGCTGGAACAGCACGGAGAGGGAGGAGATCAACTATGGCATGTGCAAAAACAATTTGGCTGTTGGGAGGAGACCGGCGGCAGGCAGAACTGGCCCGGCTGCTGGCTATGGACGGGCATACAGTCCACACCTGGGCTTTGGAGGAGGGATTACCCGCCGAGGAACCAGGCTGCGCCCGCCAGCCTCCCGACGGCCTTTCTCAGGCAGACTGTGTGATCCTGCCGCTGCCGGCAGCAGATGGGACGGCACTACATAGTCCCCTGTCCCAGTTCCACCCCAGTCTGCGGCAGGTCTTCGACGCCCTGGTGCCCGGCCAGCTGGTGCTGGCGGGGATGGCAGATCCAGGCTTGAAAGCATTGGCTCAGGAACACGGGGTATGCCTGCTGGACTACTTTGCCCGGGAGGAACTGGCTGTGGCCAACGCAGTACCCACAGCCGAGGGAGCGATCCAGATCGCCATGGAGCAGCTGCCTATCACTCTCCACGGCGCCCAGGTGCTGGTGTTGGGCTTTGGGCGGATCGGGCAGGCTGCCGCTCTGCGTCTGGCCGCTCTGGGCGCTGAAGTGACGGTAGCCGCCCGCCGCTGGGAAGCCCTTGGCTGGGCGAAAGCCGTGGGCTGTAAGGGCGTCCTTCTGTCACAGCTTGCGGAAAGCCCCTGCCCCTTCCAGCTGGTGGTCAACACCGTTCCCGCTCTGGTCTTAGGGCGGGAGGTCCTGAAATCTCTGCCCGCCGGCTGCCTCATTCTGGATCTGGCCAGCAAACCAGGCGGCGTGGACCGCACCGCCGCCCAAGAACTGGGTCTGCCTGTGATCCATGCCCTCTCCCTGCCGGGCAAGGTGGCCCCTGTAACTGCAGCAGCCATCCTTCAAACCACCATATATCATATGCTCCAGGAATTGGAGCAGCTAGGAAAGGAAGATGCTACATGATCGACCAAACGGTCGGCTTTGCCGTGTGCGGCTCCTTCTGCACCCACGCCAAGGCCATGGAGGCCCTGGAGCAGGTAAAAGCCCGCTTCTCCACGGTAATTCCCATTGTCTCGGAGTGTACCGCCGCCACCGACACCCGCTTTGGCCCTGCCCATGAGCTGATGCGGGAGATGGAGCGGATCTGTGACCGGCGGGTCATCTCCTCCATCCGGGAGGCAGAACCCATCGGCCCCAAGAAGCTGCTGGATCTGCTCATCATTGCCCCCTGTACCGGAAACACGCTGGGCAAGCTGGCCTGCGGTATTACGGACACAGCGGTCACCATGGCCGCCAAAGCCCATCTGCGCAACCAGCGGCCCCTTCTCATTGCCCCCTCTACCAACGACGGTCTGACTGCCTCTGCTCCCAATCTGGGCGCTCTGCTCAGCCGCAAATACATCTATTTCGTCCCCTTCGGACAGGACGACCCGGTAAAAAAGCCCACCTCCCTGGTGGCCGACTTTTCTCTGGTGGCCGACGCGGCTCAGGCAGCCCTGGAGGGTCGCCAGTTGCAGCCTCTGCTGCGGGTGGTTTAGGCAAAAAAAATTCCCCGGCCCAGGCCGGGGAATTTTTGTATTCTGATTAGATCGCGTGACCCTTCTGCTTGATCATATCCACCACGCGCTGGGCCAGAGCCTGGCACAGCTCCTGATCGGGAGCCTCCACCATCACGCGGACGAGAGGCTCAGTGCCGGACTCGCGGACCAGGATGCGGCCGGTGTTGCCCAGCTCGGCAGCCACTGCGTCCACAGCGGCTTGAACATCGGCGTCAGCCTGGGCAGCCTTCTTATCCTTTACCCGCACGTTGATGAGCACCTGAGGATAGATGGTCACCGGCTCAGCCAGCTTGCTCAGAGGCAGCTTCTTGGCCAGCATGGCCTCCATGATCTTCAGGGAGGTGAGGATACCGTCGCCGGTACGGGCGTACTTGGTGAAGATGATGTGGCCGGACTGCTCGCCGCCGATGCGGTGGCCGTTCTGCACCATGTTCTCATAGACATACTTGTCGCCCACGGCGGTCTTCTCGTAACCGATACCCGCCTTCTCCAGAGCCTTGTACAGGCCGAAGTTGGACATGACGGTAGTAACCACCTTGTTGGTGACCAGCTTGCCCCGCTCCTTCATGTAGCAGGCATACAGGTACATGATCTGATCGCCGTCCACCAGCTTGCCGTTCTCGTCCACGGCCAGGCAGCGGTCAGCATCGCCGTCATAGGCAAAGCCCACGTCCATCTTGTTCTCCACTACGTAGCGCTGAAGGCCCTCGATGTGGGTGGAACCGGCGTTGAGGTTGATGTTTGTGCCGTCGGGGTTGGTGTTGATGGTGAATACCTGGGCGCCCAGAGCCTCAAAGATCCGGGGGGCAATGTGCCAGGCGCTGCCGTTGGCACAGTCCAGAGCCACCCGCTTGCCCTTGAAGGAATACACGGCCAGGGAGATGAGGTAACCCATGTAGCGGTTACGGCCGGCAGTGTCGTCCACGATGCTGCCCACCTGGGCCTCGGTGGCCATGGGCAGCTCCTTCCAGAGCTGTCCGTCCAGCTCCAGCTTGCCGTCCAGATAGTCCTCTACCAGAGAGATGACGCTCTCCTCCATCTTTTCGCCTTCACCGTTGATGAGCTTGATGCCGTTATCATAGAAGGGGTTGTGGGAGGCGCTGATCATCACGCCGCAGTCAAAGCCGTCGGTACGGGCCACATAGGAGACAGAAGGGGTGGTGGTGACATGGAGCAGGTGGACGTCGGCGCCGGATGCGGCCATGCCTGCGCTGATGGCGTACTCCAGCATATAGCTGGAGCGGCGGGTATCCTTGCCCACCACGATCTGAGCCCGGTGGGTGCGGCCGAAGTACCAGCCCAGGAAGCGGCCGATCTGATAGGCGTGATCGGCGGTCAGGCCCTCGCCGGCCTTACCACGGAACCCGTCGGTGCCAAAATACTTTCCCATATGTATTCACGCTCGCTTTCTATACTAAATGTAGCTAATTACACCGGTCAAAGGACCGGATGGGAGGATGCGGTTCAGGTGCGGGGGATGATATGGTCCTTATCCTTATAGATGTGGTCTGCCTCCACCGTGCCTCGTACACAGGAGGTGGGATAGACGCTGCTGCGGCGGCCCAGGATGGTACCGGGGTTGAGCACCGAGTTACAGCCCACTTCCACAAAGTCGCCCAGGATGGCGCCCATCTTCTTGCGGCCGGTCTCAATCTTCTCCTCGCCGTTCTTGACCACCACCAGGGTCTTATCCGACTTTACATTGGAGGTAATGGAACCGGCTCCCATGTGGCTCTTATAGCCCAGGATGGAGTCGCCCACATAGTTATAGTGGGGAGTCTGGACATTGTCAAAGAGGATGACGTTTTTCAGCTCCACGGAGTTGCCCACCACACAGTGCTCGCCAACCAGCGCGGAGCCGCGGATAAAGGCACAGTGGCGCACTTCAGTCTCAGGACCGATGATGCAGGGCGCGCCCAGATAAGCGGTGGGAGCCACGGTAGCCGTCTTATGGACCCAGACATTGGGCTGGGGCTGGTCATACTCCTCGGGGGACAGTCCCGCTCCCAGGGTAAGGATCAGCTCCTTGATGCCGTCCAAAGCCTGCCAGGGGTACTGGAACTGCTTGAGATAGTCCCCCGCCAACGTATGGGAGAGGTCCAGAAGATTACTGATTTCCAAATTCATGGTTCATTGCCTCCTTGTCAAATGCAGCTTGAGGCGTCAGCGGTACTGCTCCATACACTGGTGTACCACTGCGTCCATCTCGTCCAATTTTTGGAGCATATCCTTCGCCAGAGCGATCTGACAGCGTGCACGCACCAGATTGTGCTCTGGATACTGGATCTTAAAGTAGGGGCTGCCCAGAATATAATCATCCAGGAAGCGGGTCGCCAGCTCACAGGTCAGAGCAAAACAGCTCAGGGCCAGGGTATCTACCTCTTGCTGGGTGAGGGTGGCAGCAGTGTGCTTCAGGAAGCCCTGGGTGAAGGCCCGGAACACTTCCATATCCACCCCAGCCTTCTCCGCCTCGGGGGAATCCTCCTCCACGTAGTTGGCCGCAAAGCGGATGGCATCGCCAAAGTCGTGGCCCACCAGGCCAGGCATCACAGTATCCAGGTCAATAACTACGATGGCCTGGTTTCCGTTGGGCTGAAAGAGGACATTGTTGATCTTGGTGTCGTTATGGGTCACCCGCAGAGGCAGCTGTCCCGCCTCATAGAGGTCGGTAAGACGACAGGCCTGCTCCTGCACAGACTTGAGCCACTCCACCTCCTCGGCCACCTGGGCAGCCATGCCCATAGGATCCTCCGCCACATCGGCAAGCAGCTTCTGATAGCGCTTGCGGGTGTCGTGGAAATCGGGAATGGTCACGTAGAGCTGCTGGGCGTCAAAGTCGGCCAACAGCATTTGGAACTCACCAAAGGCCTCGCCGGCGCTGCGTACCACCTCCAGGTCGGAGCAGGTATTATAGGTGGTGGAAGGAATGTAGTTGAACAGGCGCCAGAACCCGTTGTCATCAAAGAGATAGATCTTCCGGTCCGGCGTATGGTGAAAGTGCAGAACGGTACGCTGGGGCTGCTTGGCGTGGATGTACTCGGTCACCTTATCGATGTTCTCCATAACCTCCACCGGCTTTTTGAATACAAAGGTATTCACCGCCTGGATGATATAGGACTTGGGCCGTCCATCCGGCCGCAGATAATTGACTTTATAGGTGCGGTTTACATTCCCCACCTTGATCTCCTCGTAGGACTGAAAGGCCCCCTCAATACAGAAAGCCTGACAAACCTGCTGAAGCTTTTCTTCCATGTGTTTGTACTCCTCTATGTAAGATCCCGCGCACTTGGCTCGGCGGGTATTTTAGCTTAACACTCCTATTATAATGCCTCTGGAGCGGTGGAGCAAGCATCATATCAGGCAGTTTCCCGAGCAGCTTCTCCAATGGAACATATTATAATCGCTTTCTTCCGGTTTTTCCATAAATTTATCCTGCTTTTCTCTTAAAAAATATATATTTCCTGTGGTAATCTTTGTTATTTTCTCTTTTTTTGAAAACTTTTTTCTTCCATTCGGCTGAGGATATGCTACAATAAGGAAAACGGGGCCGCGCCCCAGGACTTTGTATTTCAGAGAAAGGACGAGCGCTTATGAACAAATTTCTTGCCGGCGTGATCCAGCTGGATTCCCAGGACGATGTGCAGGCCAATCTGGCCGCTGCGGAAGAACTGATCCGCGGGGCTGCCGCCCAAGGCGCTAAGCTCATCTGTATGCCTGAGAGCGTCAATTATGTGGGACCCGGAATCCGGGACATTGCAGAAGCGGTCCCCGGTGGACCTACCTTCCAGCGCTTCTCCGCGCTGGCTAAAGAACTGAAGGTGTGGCTGCACTGCGGCAGTATCTACGCCCAGAGCGGTGAGGAGCGCCCCTACAACTGCACCATGGTCATCAACCCCCAGGGGGAGCTGGCTGCCCACTACGAAAAGCTCCATCCCTTTGACGTGTCCATCGGCAACGGCGGTCCCACAGTCCGGGAATCCGATCGGATCTGCCCCGGCCAGAACATCGTTACAGTGGACACCAAAGAAGTTGGTCATCTGGGTCTGTCCATCTGCTATGACATGCGCTTTGGTGAACTGTTTCGCATCATGGCTCTGGAGGGAGCCAATATTCTCCTGTGCCCGGCCAACTTTACCCTGAACACCGGTAAAGATCACTGGCTGCCTCTGCTCAAGGCCCGTGCCATTGAAAATGGCTGCTATGTGATCGCACCGGGCCAGATCGGCAGAAAACCCCGTTTCCAGGCCTATGGCCATTCCATGGTCATTGACCCCTGGGGCAATGTGATTGCCTGTGCCTCTGATAAACCCTGCTTTATTACGGCAGAGATCGATTTGGATTATGTCCAGACGGTGCGTCAGCAGATCTTCACGCTGGAAAACCGCCGCAGTGACCGGTATATCCTTCAGCGCCTCTAATCCCAACAAAAAACCG
>UMHJ01004757.1_pt1 | contig 19829 bp, 18 predicted proteins | sample 1965511 | NCBI WGS metagenome assembly UMHJ01 (sample SAMEA4836096, study PRJEB28245) | human gut metagenome | biome: gut microbiome; material: fecal sample | place: Denmark | collected 2008
ACCTGTCTTTCCTTATCCGTGACACTGATATCTGACTGCGGATGTTCGAGATTGGAAAAATCAATTTATGACGCTGAAACTGTTTCTAGTTTGGATAGTGTATCTGTTACTTCTGTAAGGATTCTTAATAATTCTTTCTTATGGCGTTTCCCTTTGCAGATAGAGGTACTGATCCATTTGTTGTCATGTTATAGATTATTTGGAAATGGATATTGTTTTCATCTCTATACATTGAAAGGAATTCCTATTAAACATTTTGCGCATAAAGGGTCAGGACACGGTAGAACTTTTGTCTGCTAACTAATTTCAACTGTTTTCTCGGAGAGATTCACTATATGTGTATGATTTAGCTTCACGTAAGCTGGTTTCCTATTATCAGCAGACTGATCCTATTCTGGATATGCCTTATCCGGAATATAGGTTGGACTATTATCTATTTCCTGCTTCAGATAACCTTATGTTTTTTATGATATGCTTTCTTTGCACAAGAGGAAAATATCTGATTAAAGCAACCCTGTCTGTATTGCGTTATGGCCTTTACAATAAGGCGTAGCATCTATTGAGATTTGTTTATACGGATTATTCTGTTGAATGCATCAGAGTCCCGGTAAGGAAGAAGCATGGTCTGTTCTGAGTAGTGGGCGGAATTCTGGAGATTTTTAATGATCAAAAAGGCTGCCAACTTTCTATGGATACAACGTTGTTTATTTATGAATCTGTATATGCATTGGCAGAAGGGGCAAATTCTGATCATGTCGTAGGGAAGGAAGCTACTCAATTGGAATTTGAAGATGTCTATGCCACTGACCTGACCGATACTTTTATACCTTATTGTATGATATAGGAGATGCAATGAACCCTTCAGCTGTTACTTTATTCAATTGGAATGGAAAGTCCTTTATAAAGATAATTACAGATAAACGTTTGTTGCGATTGTGTGTAGATGAAGTTCAAAATACCATTTATGCGATTGTTATCAAGAAGAAAATGGGTATGATCTCTATTAGTGTACCGGAAATTGATTGAAATGGTACAGAGGAATTAGAGGCGAGAGATTTTCGAATAAAAGGAAAAACAGGTAAAGATGATGTCTGTATACTCCTGAACGATGCATAAGGACATAAAAAAGTCTGTAGGCTGAGCTTACAGACTTTCAATTCTCTCTGATGTTCGCTAGATTATTCAGCAACTACAGAATCGCTAGCTACAGAGTCAGTTGCTACTGCTGCTGAATCAACAACCGGAGCTGCTTCTTCAACTATTTCAATTGCTACTGAATCAGTAGTTTCTTCTGTTGACTGAGCTTTGTTACCGCAAGATGCGAATGATACTGCAGCGAATGCTACGAACAAAAATACTAATTTTTTCATTTTCTTTGCTTTTTAAATCTGTAATACTTATGTTGTTCTCTTAAAACGCTGCAAAGATATATACTTTTTCAATACGTTGTTCACTTGCATGCAAGTTTTTTTCAAAAAAATATGTTTTAAAACCTATTTTTCTATTTGCTTTTGTAGATTATTTGTATAGACTTCTGGCCCGAATTACCGTTAATAAGAGACTAGTTGGATTGTATTTATCAGATTATCAATGATATAATTATAAAACTAATCTGTGAAAGATAATAATAAAAATTAAACAAGGTTTTATTCATCGAATTTATTGCTTAAATTTGCGTTCTAATTATTTCTTTTATGATTGATACAACTGTTTTTCAGGATAAAAAAGCGGTTTACTATACATTGGGCTGTAAACTGAACTTTTCAGAAACATCTTCCATTGGGAAAATGCTGAAGGATGTGGGAGTCCGTACTGTCCGAAAAGGAGAAAAAGCGGATATTTGTGTGATCAATACTTGTTCGGTGACAGAAATTGCAGATAAGAAATGCCGTCAGGCTATTCATCGCCTGACCAAACAGCATCCGGGAGCCTTTGTTGTTGTAACCGGATGTTATGCACAGCTGAAGCCGGAGCAGGTTTCAAATATAGAAGGAGTTGATTTGGTATTGGGAGCTGAACAAAAAGGAGAGCTGATCAACTATTTAGGCAGTTTGGAAAAACATGAACATGGAGAAGCTATCACAACTGCTACTAAAGATATTCGTTCGTTTGCTCCATCTTGCTCACGTGGTGACCGTACACGATACTTCTTAAAGGTTCAGGATGGTTGTGATTATTTTTGTTCATACTGTACAATTCCTTTTGCACGTGGCAGAAGCCGGAATGGAAAAATCGAGGATCTGGTTGCACAAGCCAGACAAGCTGCAGCCGAAGGTGGAAAGGAAATTGTACTGACAGGTGTGAATATCGGTGATTTTGGCAAGACAACAGGAGAGACTTTTTTTGATTTGGTAAAGGCTCTTGATCAGGTAGAAGGCATCGAACGTTTCCGTATTTCTTCCATAGAACCCAACTTGCTGACTGATGAGATTATTGAATATGTTGCACATTCCAGGGCTTTTATGCCTCATTTTCATATACCGTTACAGTCAGGATGTGATGAAGTACTGAAGTTGATGCGCCGTCGGTATGATACAGCGCTTTTTGCGTCGAAGATACGGAAGATCAAAGAACTGATGCCCGATGCTTTTATCGGGGTAGATGTGATTGTGGGTACTCGGGGAGAAACTCCGGAGTATTTTGAAAAGGCTTATGAGTTTATCCGCGGATTGGATGTAACACAATTGCATGTTTTCAGTTATTCGGAGCGTCCCGGTACACAAGCTTTAAAAATAGATTATGTGGTTCCGGCTGAAGAAAAGCATCAGCGAAGCCAGCGGTTGCTTGCCTTGTCGGATGAAAAGACCAAAGCCTTTTATGCGCGTCATATCGGCCAGGAAGCAAAGGTTCTGATGGAAAAGTCAAAAGCCGGTATGCCGATGCATGGTTTCACGGAAAATTACATTCGTGTGGAACTGGAGCATGATGATTCTTTGGACAATCATCTCGTTCAGGTTCGTATGGGTGAGTTTAATGAAGACGGTACTGCTTTAAAGGGAGAATTGGTATGATACGTACATCGGTTGTCATTCTCAATTGGAACGGCATGGAAATGCTCCGGCGTTTCTTGCCTTCTGTAATAGCTTATTCACAAGGAGCAGGTGTGGAAATTTGCGTAGCTGACAATGCTTCAACTGATGCTTCGTGTGAGGTTGTGGAGCGTGAGTTTCCGTCTGTCAGACTGATTCGTTTGGATCGTAACTACGGATTTGCTGAGGGGTATAATCGTGCTTTGTCTCAAATTGAAGCCCAATATGTGGTCCTGTTGAACAGTGACGTAGAGGTGACACCGGGATGGTTGGACGTGCAGATTGATTATATGGAGGCCCATCCGCAGGTAGCTGCTTGTCAGCCTAAGATATTAAGCTGGCATCAGAAAGAGTTTTTTGAGTATGCAGGTGCTTCCGGAGGATTTATTGATCGTTATGGCTATCCTTTTTGCCGTGGCCGTATATTTGAAAAGGTAGAGAAAGACTGCGGACAGTATGATGATCCTTTACCTGTATTCTGGGCAACCGGTGCTGCATTATTGATTCGTCTGGAAGTTTATCGGCAAGTAGGAGGACTTGATTCACGTTTTTTTGCGCATATGGAAGAAATCGATCTTTGCTGGCGCTTGTGCAGCAGAGGATATACACTCATGTGTCTTCCTTCCAGTAAAGTATATCATGTTGGTGGAGCCACGCTGAAAAAGGAAAATCCTCATAAAACCTTTTTGAATTTCCGGAATAACTTACTGATGCTTTATAAGAATCTTCCGGATAAAGAATTGGGGCGGGTAATGCGTATGCGGTGTCTGTTGGATTACATTGCTGCAGGAGTCTTTCTATTAAAGGGAGACTGGAGCAATGCCTGTGCTGTTATCAAGGCCAGACAGGAGTTTTTACGTATGCGTTCACAGTTTGTCTCTGATCGTAAACAGAATCTGCGGTTGACGGTTGTCCGTTACCCTTTAGGACGTTTTCCTTTCAGTATTCTTTGGGAAGCTAAGCTCAAAGGCAAGAAGCTTTATTCTTTACTTCCCATTGATACTGCTGCCGTTGTCGGTAAATGATGGTCAATGTAAGATAGAATCTCCTGCATCTGGTCTGGATGAAACCAGGTGATTTGCGGGTCTCGTTTAAACCAGGTCATTTGTTTTCGGGAATAGATTCGGGAGTTCTGCTTGATTTTCTCAATGGCAAATGCCAGATCCCATTCACCGTCAAGATACTTGAATAATTCCTTGTAACCTACGGTGTTTAAGGAATTGAGATGTTTGTAAGGGGCAACGCGTTTGACCTCTTCCAGTAAACCTTCTTCCATCATCTGGTCTACCCGTCGGTTGATACGTTCGTATAACTCTTCACGTTCTCGCCGAAGTCCTATTTTCAATAAATTGAACGGCCGTTCTTTGCAGGTTTGTGTTCGGAAGGAAGTATAGGTACGTCCGGTCATGTAGCAGATTTCAAGCGCATGTATGACACGTTTGGGATTTTTCCGGTCAACAATGGCATAATATTCCGGATCAAGCAGTTTCAGTTCTTCACATAACCTGTCCAGCCCTTCAGTCTCGTAACGCTGCATCATGAGTTCCCGGGTTTCGTTGTCCACTGTAGGGATATCATCAATACCCTTGCATACAGCATCTGCATACATCATAGATCCTCCGGTCATTAATGCAACCTGATGAGTCTGAAATATTTCATCCAGTTTCTTTAATGCTTCAGTCTCATATTGGGCAGCACTGTAGTAGTCTGTCAATTTGAGGGAGCCTATAAAGTAATGTGGAACCCGTGCCAGTTGTGCCGGTGTTGGCGCTGCTGTCCCGATTTTCAGGTCTGCATACAATTGACGGGAATCACACGATAAAATGCAGGTGTGATATTTTTCAGCAATTGCCAGGCTGAGTTCTGTTTTACCTACGCCGGTAGGGCCAATAAGTACTATAAGCGTTGGTTTCAGGTTATCCATATATTTAGAAAAGACACGCAGAAGAACGTTCCGGTTTATTCCGGTTGATACTTCTGCGTGTCCGGGTTAGTTTATAATAAATGTTGTCTTTAACTAGTATTTATCTTCGTCATAGGAGTTGCTTCCACCACCCATGTCAAAACCTTCCGGATCAAAGTCTTCCATATCGAATTCCTGGTCTCCATAGAAGTTCTCATCCAGATCCAGAGCAGCATTGGTGTTCATTTGTTCATCGAAATCTATGGTCTGTTTGGGAGCTTCTCCTTCCTTGCGGGAACAGGTAGCATGTGCCAGTTCTTTTCCTGTGATAATTTCTGCCAGTTCAATGAAGAATACACGTTCTGCCAATGGGTCGAAAACATAAATCATTTTTTGTTTTTCTTCTTCCAGAAGCTCGCTTAAGCGGGTATCTTTCATGACATATGTATCTTCTTCTGAACTTCCGCTTCCCATATCTTCGAGTGTGATTTCCGTTTCTTTTTCCCAGTCATCATCGCAGATAAAGAAAGAAGTCATTTGATCGTCTTTATACTTGCAACATTTCAGAATAGCCTCATGCAGATCGTAGAATGAAGCTTCGGAGTCTATTTTGATTTCTCTCAGGAAATCATCGACTTCATCGGATATAATTCTAAATTTGTATACCATCGTAATATTTATTAGAAATATTGTCGTTTACTTTTTATCGGATAATTCCTCGCTGTGAGTTCTCAATGAAAGAAATGATGTATTCAATCTCTGGGCTTGTCGGAATTTCCTGTTTAACTTGTTCCAATGCTTCGGTTACATTTTTTCCGCTATTGTAAATGATGCGATAGGCATTATGGATATTCTCAATCAGCTCATTTGAAAATCCGCGCCGGCGTAATCCTACAATGTTTATTCCACTATAAGCAATGGGTTCTCTTCCTGCAATTATAAAAGGTGGAATATCTTTGCTGAAGCGGCATCCTCCTTGTATCATTACATATCCGCCTACCCGGCAGAATTGATGCATCAGGACGTTGGCGCTGATAATGGCATTATCATCAATGATGATTTCTCCAGCCATTTTGGTTGAGTTACCAATGATACATCCACTTCCGATCAGAGCATCATGAGCAACGTGTACCCCTTCCATGAGCAGGTTATTGCTGCCGACGATAGTCCGGCCTTTGGCTGCGGTTCCACGGTTGATGGTGACATTTTCACGGATTGTATTGTTGTTTCCTATTTCAGCAGTCGTTTCTTCTCCTTTAAATTTGAGATCCTGAGGAACTGCACCGATTACAGCTCCCGGAAAAATCTGATTTCCGTTGCCAATACGTGAACCATATAGAATGTTTACGTTCGACATGATCACATTATTGTCTCCGATGACGACATTCTTATCGATGAAAGTAAACGGACCTACCTCTACATTTTCACCAATAATTGCTTCGGGATGTATGTAAGCTAATGGACTGATCATATTTTTATCCATTTTATTATTTGTTTTTTACAATTTGTGCCATAAATTCAGCTTCGCAAACAATCTTTTCGCCAACGAAGATGTAACCTTTCATCGTAGAAATTCCTCTTCGGATGGGGGCCATCAGTTCTACACGGAAAATGAGTGTATCTCCAGGCACGACTTTCTGGCGGAATTTTACATTATCGATTTTCAGGAAATAGGTTGAATACTTTTCCGGTTCGTCGATTGAATTCAGAACAAGCAATCCTCCTACCTGAGCCATAGCTTCGATCTGAAGAACTCCGGGCATAACCGGTTCCTGAGGGAAATGTCCCTGGAAGAACGGTTCATTGGAAGTGACATTCTTTACACCTACAATGTGGTTGGCACCGATTGCAATAACTTTATCCACCAGTTGGAACGGATAACGGTGCGGAAGCAGTTCACGGATACGGTTTACGTCCATGACAGGAGCTTCGTTGCAGTTATAGACCGGGGCCTGGATTTCATGCTGGCGGATTTCTTTTCTCAACTGGCGGGCAAACTTGTTGTTGATCGTATGTCCCGGACGGGTTGCGATGATACGTCCTTTGATTGGTTTTCCTGTCAGTGCCAGGTCACCAATGATATCCAGCAGTTTGTGACGTGCAGGTTCATTGGGCCATACCAAAGGAATATGGTTGATATATCCCAGGTTGGCAGCATCCATGTGAGGAACTCCCATTACGTCAGCCAGTTTGTCAAAGTTATCTTGTGTCATTTGTTTTTCGTAGATAACAATGGCATTGTCCAGGTCACCTCCTTTGATCAGGCCTGCATTCAGCAAAGGCTCGATTTCACGCACAAACACAAAGGTGCGTGCAGATGCTATTTCCGTTGGGAAATCAGCCATGTTTTCCAGTGTTGCATACTGATTGGTCAGAATCTTGGAGTCATAGGAAATCAGTGTGTTTACACTAAATTTATCGTCTGGAAGAACGATGATGGATGAACCGGTTGTTTCGTCCCTGAATTCTATTTTAGACTTAATGATATAATAGTCTTTGGGAGCTGCTTGTTCCTCAATTCCTACACGTTTGATGCATTCCACATATGCTTTTGCACTACCGTCAAGAATCGGGAATTCAGGTCCGTTTACTTGTATCAGGCAGTTGTCAATGCCCGCAGCATAGAGGGCTGCCAAAGCATGTTCAACGGTACTTACTTTTACCCCGTTTTTAGCCAGTACAGTTCCACGGGTTGTGTCAACTACATTTTCAGCTACGGCATCGATAACAGGCTGGTCATCCAGATCAATGCGCTGAATCTTATACCCGTGATGTTCTGGGGCAGGATTGAATGTGACAGTCAGTTTAACTCCGGTATGGAGTCCTTTACCATTCAGTGTAAAACTGCCTTTAAGAGTCTGTTGTTTCAACATGGGCTTAGTTATTTAGTTGTTTCTTTAATTCTTCTATTTCTTTTTGCAGGCGTCCCAATTCAGTATACATGTCGGGCAATTTCTTATAAATGGCTGCAGAGCGTGCAAACTGTTTAGGATCAATGGCCGGATATCCCATCAGCGTACTTCCTGACTTCGTATTTCCCGGTATTCCGGACTGTGCTCCGACGGTTACATGGTCACCGACTTTGATGTGTCCGGCCACACCGACCTGTCCTCCGAACATACACCATTCTCCTATCTTGGCAGAACCTGCAACTCCTGCCTGTGATGCCATCACGGTATGACTTCCTACTTCTACGTTGTGAGCAATCTGTACCAGGTTGTCTAACTTGGTTCCTTTGTGGATGATTGTTGCTCCCATTGTAGCCCGGTCAATACAGGTATTGGCACCGATTTCCACATCATCTTCCAGTATGGCAATACCGATTTGAGGTATTTTCTCATAACCTTCTGGAGATGGTGCAAAACCGAAACCGTCAGCTCCAACGACTGATCCTGCGTGAAGGATACAGTTGTTTCCGATACGGCAGTCATGATAGATCGTTACGTGAGGATAGAGTATCGTATTGTTGCCAACCTTTGCATTACATCCGACAGTTACATGAGGATGGATATAGGTATTGTCTCCGATGATGGCTCCTTCTTCAATGCAGGCAAATGGACCGATATAGACATTCTTTCCGATTTTTGCATTGGATGCGATGGATGCCAAAGGATCGATACCCTGTTTTTTCGGTTGGCTCATTTCATAGAGAGTCATGAGTTTTGCCAGGCTTTCATAAGCATTATCCACTTTGATAAGGGTAGCTTTGATTTCGTATTCAGGTTCGAAGTCCTTATTTACCAGAACAATGGACGATTGTGTGTCGTAAATGTAATGTGTATATTTCGGATTCGAGAGAAAAGATAATGCGCCCGGAATACCTTCTTCTATTTTGGCGAAAGTGTGTACGGTTGCATTCTCGTCTCCTACAATGACTCCTTGGATATATTCCGCAATCTGCTTAGCTGAAAACTCCATAACTGTCTATCTTTTGTTCTTTTTATATTTTAAAATAACCTTTCGAGCCTTCTATAATATGGCATAGTGACTCATTAATTATGCAAATTACGTATTTTTTTTTTATATATCCGTGTAAAATGGCAATTATTTCCTGTTGAGAGTCCTGAAAAGTTGGTGAATAAATGTTTTTATTTTGTTTTTCCTGTTTTTCAGCAGAAAAGCCATTCCCCGATTCCTTTTAGAGAAACCGGGAAATGGCTTTTAAATAGAATTCAAATTCTTGTATTATAAGATAGCTTTCAGCTGTTCTGCCATTTGCTGCTGAACCTTATGGGCTTCTTCACCGGCAACTTCAGCAAAACGTTCGGTTTTGTCTGCATAGATAATGGCACGGCTGGAATTGACAATCAGTCCGCATTCTTTGTTCATACCATATTTGCAGACTTCTTCCAGTGATCCGCCCTGTGCTCCGATACCCGGAACCAGCAGGAAGTGGTTTGGAACAATTTTGCGGATGTCTTCAAACATGCGTCCTTGAGTTGCACCTACCACATACATCATGTTCTGGTCGTTGCCCCATTCCTGGCTCTTGCGCAATACTTTTTCGAACAGACGTTCGCCTTCTGTATCAGTAGTCAGCTGGAAATCGTGAGAACCTTTGTTGGATGTCAGTGCCAGCAGGATAACCCATTTCCCTTCGTAAGTCAGGAACGGAGTAACACTGTCTTCACCCATGTAAGGTGCTACCGTAACTGCATCCAGGTTAATTTCTTCGAAGAATGTACGTGCATACATAGCTGAAGTATTACCGATATCACCGCGCTTGGCGTCAGCAATGATAAACTGGTCAGGATAGTTTTCGTTCAGATACTGGATGGTCTTTTCAAAAGAAATCCAACCTTTGACACCCATGCTTTCGTAGAAAGCCAGATTCGGCTTGTAAGCGATACAGTAAGGAGCTGTGGCATCGATGATGGCTTTATTGAAAGCAAAGATAGGATCTTCTTCTTTCAGCAGATGTTCCGGTATTTTCTTTATATCCGTGTCCAGTCCTACACACAGGAAAGACTGTTTTTTCTTGATGTTTTCAAATAACTGTTGTTTGTTCATATTCCTGAGTCTTTAAATTATAAGTCTTTTGCTACCAGTTGTTATAATTCACTTTCTTTCAGTCGTTCTGCATTTTCGGCTACAATCAGGTGGTCAATACAGTCCTGAATATCTCCGTCCATGAACGCTGCCAGATTATAGATCGTATAGTTGATACGGTGATCAGTAATACGTCCCTGAGGATAATTGTATGTACGGATCTTGGCCGAACGGTCGCCGGTGCTGACCATGGTTTTACGTTTGGAAGCGATGTCGTCGATGTATTTCTGATGTTCCTTATCGTAAATGAAGGTACGCAGACGGCTGAGTGCACGTTCCTTGTTTTTGGGCTGGTCGCGTGTTTCCGTACATTCGATAAGGATTTCTTCTACGACGCCGGTATTCGGATTCTTCCAGTTATAGCGCAGACGAACTCCGGATTCTACCTTGTTGACATTCTGACCTCCGGCACCACCGCTTCGGAAAGTATCCCATTTGATTTCACCTTCGTTGATTTCTACGTCAAACGGTTCTGCTTCGGGAAGTACGGCAACCGAAGCTGCTGATGTATGAACACGTCCCTGAGTTTCAGTCGCAGGAACGCGCTGTACACGGTGAACGCCTGATTCATATTTCAAAGTGCCGTATACCTTGTCCCCGGTAACGGAGCAGATAATTTCCTTGAAACCGCCGGCAGCTCCTTCGTTGGCACTCGATACCTCCAGCTTCCATCCTTTCGATTCGCAATATTTGGAATACATGCGGAACAAATCTCCTGCAAAGATGGCTGCTTCATCGCCTCCCGTACCTCCACGGATTTCCAGGATAGCGTTGCGGTCATCCTGCGGGTCGGCTGGTACCAGCAGAAGTTTTATTTCCTCTTCCAGCTGGGGAATACGGGCTTCACAGGCTGCAGCTTCCTCACGGGCCATTTCCTTCATTTCCGGATCGTTTTCAGCCATCATCATTTTGGCTTCTTCCAATCCGTTGAGACATTGAAGGTATTCCTTGCGGGCAGTCATCAGGTCGCCCAGCTCTTTGTATTCTTTGGTCAGTTTGACGTATCGTTTCTGGTCTGCTATCACGTTCGGGTCAGTAATCAGTGTAGACACTTCCTCAAAACGTGACACCAATCCTTCAAGTTTCTCTAATATGGTGTTATTTTCTGCCATTTAAATCTTTTTGTTTTTTACCACAATCAGCCATCGAACAGAAATGTTATAGGTATACCAATCAGAACTATTGCAATTAAATTAGGAGAAGACTTTTTCCCAATTTGGGGAAATATTGTCAATATGGTCTTTCCGTCAATCTAATATCCGAAGAATATACCGCTAACCTCTCCAGCAGTTAGATCTTCTAATATTTAGACGAGAGGTATATCGCTTGAATATATAAATAGTATGACAATTACCAATATCTTTCTATAGCAATATATTGTTTGTAATCATCTATGAACTCTTTATTTTTGTAATATAAAGCCCCTTTTCTGTTAAATAGACTATATAATTCATCATTAATAACTATTTCCTCATTTTCAGAGTCGAGTGCAGCAGTGAAGCTGTCTCGTATTTTGGTTATTGAACCACTATTATTTTTAATTCCTATTGGTGCATGTGATATATGAATTAAGTTACCCTTACCCCAATAAATGGCATCTTCTAATGAAACGACTTTTCTAAAGAGTGGTACATTATTGATTGAAGGTATTTTTTGTGAAAACAGAGCTTCTTCTAATACACCTTCTTTATCATAAATATCATAAAAATCAATAGGTCTTGAATATTGACTGCATTTTGCTTCTTTATTATCACTTATAAGTATTCTAGCATATACATTGTTGCTATAATTTTTTCCAAAAGCGACAGCAATTATGTATAGGTCTATATTGATTTTATCATAAACCTTTTTCATCTTAAGGTGTATTATTAATGCCTTTTTGTTATTGGAGTAAATTCAAATATGCCTATAAGTATGGCTTTATTATATTAATATTTGAACTCTCCGAACTCGCTGCGGATAATCAGTTCCTTGTGGTCACTTTCTTCGATGCGTCCGATAACCTGTGCGTCGATATTGAATGACTTGCTGATTTCGATTACTTCCTTGGCATGTTCCGGTGACAGGTAGACTTCCAGACGGTGTCCCATGTTGAATACCTTGTACATTTCGTCCCATTCAGTGCCGCTTTGTTCTTTAATTGTACGGAACAAAGGAGGAACAGGGAAGAGATTGTCTTTGATGACACGGCAGTTGTCGCCAACAAAGTGCAGCACTTTTGTCTGTGCACCGCCAGAGCAGTGAACCATACCATGGATTTCCGGACGCAGGGCATCCAGCAGTTTCTTCACAACCGGAGCGTACGTACGGGTCGGAGAAAGAACCAGCTTACCGGCATCCAGCGGAGAGCCTTCTACGGTGTCAGTCAGTTTCAGTTGACCGCTGTATACCAGTTCTTCAGGTACAGCCTTGTCATAGCTTTCCGGATATTTTTCAGCCAGGTATTTGGCAAACACATCGTGACGGGCACTGGTCAGACCGTTGCTTCCCATACCTCCGTTGTATTCCTTTTCGTAAGTAGCCTGTCCGTAAGAAGCCAGACCGACAATCACGTCTCCCGGACGGATATTGGCATTGTTGATAACGTCTGCACGTTTCATACGGCAGGTCACCGTGCTGTCCACGATGATTGTACGGACAAGGTCGCCCACATCTGCTGTTTCACCGCCGGTTGCATAGACACCGACACCCATTTCGCGAAGCTCAGCCAGCAGTTCGTCTGTACCGTTGATGATGGCCGAGATCACTTCTCCCGGTACAAGCAGCTTGTTACGGCCGATGGTAGAAGACACCAGAATGTTATCTACGGCTCCTACACAAAGAAGGTCGTCGATGTTCATGATCAGTGCATCCTGTGCAATGCCTTTCCATACAGACAAGTCGCCGGTTTCTTTCCAGTATAGATAAGCCAGAGATGACTTTGTGCCGGCTCCGTCAGCATGCATGATGTTGCAGTATTCAGGATCACCTCCCAGAATATCCGGAATGATCTTACAGAATGCCTTCGGGAAAATACCTTTGTCAATGTTCTTGATGGCGTTGTGTACATCTTCTTTGGATGCTGATACGCCGCGCTGCATGTATCGTTGATTACTCATGAGTATAGTATAAGTTTATTTGTTTCAATTATCTTTGCAAAAGTACGATTTTTTTTCATAACTACTGGGCGCAAAGTGGATTTTTATTCCACAAGCGGTTGGTTCAGAGCTCCCATGCCGACCAGTCTGGTTTGTCCGTCGGGAGTCTGGATGCTGAAGCGGAAAAGTCCGTTTCCCAGCCGTTGCAGCATTTCCCGTGTAGGATGAGCTGTCCGGAGCACTTCCTGTCCGGTTGCGTCCGAAATAATCAGCATGCAGTTTTCCGGGATACGGGGCAGATTCTGTAAAGTAATTGTCTGGATGCCTGCGCTGTCCGGAATATTCAAAGCCAGAGGCTGACTTTCGTTGCCGAATCTGTCCACGGCAGTCACGGCCCAATAAGTCCGCTGGTGCCAGGGGAGCAGAGGGGTGAAGGTGTACGATGTGCTGTCGGTCCGCGTACAGATCAGGTTCTCTGCCCGTTCTGTGTTGACCGGATACTGGTCGGATGCATAAATACGGTAATAAATGCCTCCGGGGTTGTTGTCTGTCGAAGCATGCCAGCTCATGCGCACCTGCCGTTCTCCCGGAATCAGGCTGGGAAGGGTAGGAACACTGGGAGCAATGCTGTCAGCCCATGTCATGGGAGGAACTACGGCCGGATACAGATAGAAGTTTTTTTCCAGTTCATCCATCAGTCCCTTGGTATTGTCCATCAGGAAACGGTTCCTGAAGTAGGCTTGTCCGTCCGTGTGGATATCCCGCAGGAAATATAGCTGTCGGACGATCTCATCCAGTTTCCAGTTCTGTTCTTTGGGATGCATGAAATAGATTCCCAGTCCGGGGATTACCCAGCGTTCGTTTTTGTTCTCCTGCCAGTCAAGGGCAAACGGATAAAACTGGTTGCCAAGGAAGTACATCATGGGGAAGATGGCATCATGGATTCCTTCTTTCAGCCATTTCTGTGCATCCTGATAAACGGCATGATAAGCGTTCCATCCTTTGGAAGGATAGCGGTAAGTGTCTCTGTATTTCCCTACGGGAGAGCTGCTGACCTTCACCCACGGCTTCAGTTTCTTGACTTCCGTATAGACTTGTCTGACGATTCGGGTAATGTTGTCCCGTCTCCACTGGGATTTCTCCTGCTTATGTCCATATTTCCGGTACGTGTCTTTGTCGGGAAAGTCTTCTCCCTGTTCCGGATAACGGATGTAATCCAGGTGGATACCGTCTATGTCATAATTCGCCACGATTTCCCGGACCATCAGGCTCAGGTAGCCGGCCGTTCCCGGATTGCCCGGATCCAGATACCAGCTTCCCCGGAACTGCTTGCAGAGTTCGGGATGCTTTCTGACCACTGATTGCTTGCCTTGCAGTCCTACCTGCCGCTTGTTTCCGATGGGGATTGCCACCATCCAGGCATGAATTTCCATACCTCTGCGGTGACATTCTTCAATGGCAAACTTCAGGGGATCATAGCCGGGATTCTGTCCGGTGTGTCCGGTCAGGGATTCGGCAAAGCATTCCAGGGCAGAAGGAAAGATGACGTCTCCGCGCAGACGGGTCTGGAACAGCACCGTATTGAAATTGGCTTCCTGCAGTTTGTCCAATATATTGCATAATTCTTTTTTCTGGCGTTCAATGCCTGCGGGGGATGTTGCTTTCTGGGAAGGCCAGTCCAGTCCTCCCAAAGTAGTGATCCATGAGGCCCGGATTTCCTGTTTGGGGGCAGCCTGTGCAGGCAGTAATGTTCCCAGGCAGATGAATAAAATGAACAATATGCGCATAAAGTCGGTCTTTTTAATCGCGCAAAGGTATGAAAATATTCTTGGAAATTAGTACTTTTGCAGACTTAAAACTTAAAGATGAAAGAGTTATGTTATTGACTACAACAAACACAGTGGAAGGAAAGCGCGTCGTACATTATTACGGTGTCGTTTCCGGTGAGACGATTATTGGTGCCAATATTTTCCGTGATTTCTTTGCCAGCATACGGGATATTGTCGGCGGACGTTCTTCTTCATATGAGCAAGTGTTGCGTGAAGCAAAGGCAACAGCATTGAAAGAGTTGCAGGATGAGGCTGCCGCGTTGGGGGCTAATGCAGTGATCGGTATAGATCTGGATTATGAAACGGTAGGAGGAAACGGCAGTATGCTGATGGTGACAGCCAGCGGTACGGCCGTATATCTGGAATAAGGAAGATTATAATAAACAGACATGAAAAAGAAGTATCTTTTATTGGTTGCATTGGTCGGAATGTCAGCCGGTGCGATGGCACAAAAGAAGGGGTTCAGTTACAAGTTCTATGGGCAAGTGCGTGCAGACCTGTTTTACAATACACGTACAAACTCGGAAACCGTAGACGGGTTGTTCTATATGTATCCGCTGGATAAGTTGCCCGATGCGGATGGCAATGACCTGAATGATCAGGGAAACGGAAATCTGTATGCGCTTTACAGCCGTGTCGGTGTGGATGTGGCTGGGCCGATGTTGGGCAAGGCCAGGACTTCGGCGAAGGTTGAAGTGGACTTCCGGGGTTCGGGAACATCTTATTCTCTGTTCCGTCTGCGGCATGCTTATTTCAATCTTGACTGGGGAACTTCCGCATTGCTGGTGGGACAGACCTGGCATCCGCTGTATGGAGATGTTGCTCCTGAAATCCTGAATTTGAATATGGGAGCACCTTTCCAGCCGTTCAGCCGTGCTCCTCAGGTACGTTACCGTTTCACCCGGAAGCATTTTCAGCTGACAGCCTCTGCCATCTGGCAGTCTCAGTATCTCTCTGTCGGTCCGGCATCGGATAAAGCAGGAGAAACTTCAACGTCCAAGAGTCAGAACTTTATTAAGAACAGCTGTGTGCCGGAATTTTATGTCGGTATGGACTATCGCCGGCCGGAACTGATTGCCGGTGCCGGAGTACATGTTTCTTCCATCCGGCCGCGTACAAAATCTGTAGTAGGAAGTGATACATACAAGGTAGATGAACGGGTAACCGGCGTGTCAGCTGAGGCTCATCTGAAATATACGCATGAACGTTTCCTTCTCTCGGCCAAGAGTGTACTCGGTACGAATCTGACGCAGACCAGTACGGTGGGAGGATATGGCATCACTTCGGTAGATCCTCGTACGGGTGAACAGACTTACACTCCGTTGCGTACTTCTGCCACCTGGCTGAATGTAGCTTATGGAAAGACCTGGCGTCCGGCTCTGTTCTTCGGTTATCTGAAAAACCTCGGTGCTTCTACGGAAGTGTCTGATGTGCTGGGCACCGGAACCAATCTGGATCAGTTGTTGAATGCCACAGCTGAATTGACTTATAATCGTGGCAACTGGAAACTGGGTGCTGAATATTCACTGTGCAATGCCTGGTATGGTGATGAATTCAGTGCGAAAGCAAAGGCTTTGTCATCTCATACAGTGATGAACCATCGTGTGGTGATGACTGCCATTTATCAATTCTGATCATTGTTTAAAAAAGCGGGAGGTTGTAAAGAAAGATGCTACAACCTCCCGCTTATATGTTCAGTACTGACTCAGTCTGATGCAATCTTTTTCATGACCTTAAGTTTTTAAGGTTGTTATTGTATTTGAAAAACGCCAAATAGGAACTTTACCATGACCTGTACCAGTTTCTGACCTTTACGTCAACCTGTTTTTCCAGTAAATAATCTTCATTTACCGGAGGATATTCGGGAAGTGGTGCATGCTCTAGGTCGGCATGGAAAGCACCATACATCAGTAACTTGTATTTGTCATATTCTCCCAACAGCAGATACGGGGTGGTAAGATTCGGTAATATCTTCACCGCTTCTCGCAGGCTGGCATTTGCCGTGATCGTATCTCCCGCCCAATGAGCCACGTAACCGTAGCGTGCATAGTCTAAAGCCGAAGCACCGTTGACGGGTTTATCCTCCAATGCCTTCCGCACTACACTCGCATGGAAAATACTGTCGGTTTGCTTCCAGTAACGCATCCGCTCATCGTCCAGCAAGCGGGGAGTATAGCGAATAGCTTCTGCCATCATCCGGCAGGCAGTTCCCTTATCGTCACGGATATAGCACCTCTCGGCATAAGCACGCAGATACAAGCTGTTACGAGGAAAGTCCGTTGCCAATTTCCGCAATATACTGTCTGCCTCCGCCGGATTTTCTTTCACAAGCGTTCGGGAAGCATACAAGTAGCGGAGCTGCACATCTTCGGGATGCCGCATCCAAGCTTTCCGGTACTCTTTCCGTTCCAGATAAGTCCCTGTAGGGTCGGTAGCTCTCAGCATACTCGGAATATTCCACACCAGCACAGTCGCCAGCGCAAGTCCGGCTATCGCATAGCCGCTTGCCGAAAACGGAATCCGTTCCGGTTCTTCCTCCTCTTCCCTTTGCAGATAAGCAAGGAGCAGATATACCATCAGCATGAGGAAAGGCACTTCCTCCCATGCCGACTGGCTCATGTCCTTAGCAAGCAAGGCAAGCAGTGTGCAACCGATGATACGGCTTTCCCGTTGCTTGCGCCGTTGCCACAAGGCACGGGCTACGGCAAGGAAAAGCAAGGCGTAAAGCGACGTCCCGGCTATTCCCTTTTCCACCAGCAGCCGTGCCAACGTGTTCGGCGCCATCGAAGTGAACGGTTTCGTGCTGTCCTGCCCTGTCACGGTATCGAGCGCATACATATAATTGCCGTTGCCGTACCCCTCCAACGGGCGTTCTTTGAACACCGTCCAAGCAGCTTCCGTACCTTGTATCCGGCTTTCTGTGCTTTGTTGCTGCGAAACGGTACTGTTCATCGCCAAGGTAGTCCGAAACTCTTTCGGACAACACACCGTAACCAGTGCCAATGCAGCCAACGCAGAAAAGAGAACACGGAATTTGTCCGCCTTATGCATTACCGCCATACTGCCAATAAGAAAAATGCCCGAAGCGATGTAAGCTCCACGGGAAAAGGACAGAAAGATAGCTGTAAAAGTCAGGATTACTAAAACCATCGCATAACGCCGGCGCGAAAGGCACGTCCACCCCAAAATAAGCAAGAGTATCTCCGACCACACATTGGTGATATATCCCAGCGGACGAAACAGAAAGCGGAAATGATACGTGTCCTCGAAACCGACTCCCAGTACAGAACTCCGAAACACAAAGAAGGACAGAATGGCAAGTACCACAGCAATACCCATCAGTACGTCACTGCCCGAACGGACGATACGTTCCGCAGGTTGCCATGCCGACAGCCGACGAAACGTGAAATATGCCACCAGCGCATACAGGGAGTACAGGGAAACACGTATGGCAGGTAAAGGACAATCGGCATAAAGACAGGACACCAGGTCGTACAGCGTAATCATGCCGACACAAGTGTCCAAAACAGTCCATCGCCCGAATGGTAACACATGGATTGCCGTCAGCCCTCCCGCAAGAAGCAGGAAGGAAACCAAATGGGAGTCGTCCACACGATACAAAAAAATTCCCATCGCTACCAGCAGCAGACAAGCTGTGGCGTACCACACCGCCTTGTTCGGATGGATACCTGTATTATTGTTTTTTGGCATAGCGTTTTGTGAATGAGGTTATCGTCCTGTACACAAGGTAACCTATCAGAGCAAGAAATATCAGTTGCATGCTGATGTTTCGCAGCAAGGCGAAAGGTGGAACCATGCGGTGGGACAAGTAAAGAATCAGTTCGTTCACTGCATCGGGAAAGGTCTGCACAAAGCGGTACAGAAACATGGGGATAACGTAACAGAAGTAAAATCCCATAAAGGCGTTCACCACCACCGAGTACGCCAGCAGCCCGTATTTCTCCAGCGGGCGTATCTGGAGCAGGTAAGGCTTCTTGTCTATCGGCTTCCGGCGGACAAGCCGGTACAGGTAACTGAGCAACTCCAGCGAACGCTGCCGGAGGTTAGGCACTCCCAACAAGTCCGAAGCAATCCAGTAACCGTCGAACTTGAAGAAAGGATTCAGCGTCATCACGAACCCCAGATTCATAATAAGTATCAGGTACCGCAGGATGTCGTTTCCCGTTATGAGAAAAGCCACCAGCAGGGCTATCAGCCAATACGACTGGAAGTAAACCCCGGCAAGGTTCACCACGCACCGTTGCGCCCGGTTCAGTTTCCACACTTCCGTAACGTCCGTATAGAGCACGGGAAAGTTCAGGTACAACCCGAATCCTATCCCCCCGTGGCGCACGCCAAAGTATTTGCAAGCGGAAGCGTGCCCCAGTTCGTGGAAAAAGGAAGAGGCAAGCATAAACACCAGTAATCCCGCTACCATATAGATGTTCACTTTGTTGTTGAACAGAAGCAGGTCGGAGGTAGTAAAGAAAAACCAAGCGTCCAATGCCAACATTCCCACCAGCACCACCATCATATATGCCTTATGGAACAAAAAACGGAACGTATCCGAGAATCGGTCTATCGCGCCGGCGCTGAACAGTTCCTTTTCGTAAAGGAAGCTCCGATTTTTCGGCACAGCACGAAAGATGGGATCGATGAATTTTTCTATCACTTCCCGCACTTGCTCCGGGGTGTACTTTCCTTCTTTCTTTCGGACGTATGCTTCGATAGCCGCTTTTTCCTCCTCATACAGTTGCAGTTCTTCCACCAGTTCCACAATGGCGTGACTGGCTTCGTAGTATTGCCCGTTGTAGGACAACAGATACTTTTCCTTCTGCACCGAAGAAGAAAAGGGATGGTGGATGGTGATGTTGCTGTAGGTTTTCATTTCTTTATTCTGCTTTCAATATTGCACTGTCGATGGTAGTATTCACGTTGCGAT
>UMHJ01004567.1_pt1 | contig 19799 bp, 17 predicted proteins | sample 1965511 | NCBI WGS metagenome assembly UMHJ01 (sample SAMEA4836096, study PRJEB28245) | human gut metagenome | biome: gut microbiome; material: fecal sample | place: Denmark | collected 2008
CTGCGTTCGGAGGACCGGCATGGGAGTGGGTTCCAGAACTGGGACAGTATTATTTTCATCAGTTTTCAGTGAAACAGCCAAATCTGAACTGGGAGAATCCGAAAGTGAGAAGAGAGCTCTATGATATGATTCTCTGGTGGATGGAAAAAGGAGCAGGCGGATTTCGTCTGGATGTAATCGATCAGATTGCAAAAGAGCCAGATCTTAAGATCACAAATAATGGACCAAAGCTGCATGAATTTCTGCGTGAACTAAGCAGAGAAACATTTCAGAAGGGGGATATGATCACTGTTGGAGAAGCCTGGGGAGCAACACCGGAAATTGCAAAGAAATATAGTAATCCAGATGGCAGTGAATTTTCTATGGTTTTTCAGTTTGAGCACATTATGCTTGATCAGGAAGAAGGAAAAGAAAAATGGGATACGATTCCATTGAATCTGGTTAAGCTGAAAAAATGCCTTGCAAAGTGGCAGAATACTTTATATCAGACAGGATGGAACAGTCTGTTCATGAATAACCATGATCTTCCTAGAATCGTGTCGCGTTGGGGAAATGACGGAAAATACAGAAAAGAGTCGGCAACAATGCTGGCGACAATGCTTCATGGAATGCAGGGAACTCCTTACATTTACCAGGGAGAAGAGCTGGGAATGACGAATGTGCAGTTTGACAGCATTGAGGAATATGAAGATATTGAGACATTGAATATGTACAAAGAGCGTCTGGAAAAAGGATATCAGCCAGAAGAAATCATGCAGTCTATCTACGCAAGAAGCCGTGATAATGCCCGTACTCCGATGCAGTGGAGCGGGGATGAGAACGGAGGATTCACAACAGGAGAACCATGGTTTGCCGTGAATCCAAATTATACCAGAATCAATGCCAAAGAGGCACTGGAAGATGAAAATTCGGTATTTTACTATTATCAGAAGCTGATTCGTTTAAGAAAAGAAAATCCAGTATTCGTGAATGGAAAATTTGAACTTCTTCTGCCGGAAGATGAGAGAATTTTCGCCTATACGAGAACAGATGAGCATACAAAGATGCTGGTATGTACAAACTTTACGGATGAGGAAGTTAGCTGCCCATTGCTTGATGAGTGGAAAGCCGGGGAAGTCTGGATCCGGAATTATGAGGACGACAGAGAAGGAAATATATTGCGTCCTTATGAGGCGGTGATAATTGCATTTACTGGCAAATAGATTGAGTTTCTTTTTTGGCATCAAAATTCACTTACTTTTCGCTGCCTAATTGCCGATTTGTTCCCGAAACGCAGAAACGGCCAAAACCGTTTCCCGTTGTATGGTTTCGGGACGATTTTGGGCGTTTTCTTTCGATATGAGCGGCTTTGTTTTAGCGGCGGTATCCTTACTGCCAACCATTCAAAAGCCGCTGTTTGTCACTTCCGGGTAACAAAAAAGCGCCGTATTGCTACGACGCTTTTGTCTTGCTCGGCTTATTTTGTTGCTGGTGTCCTTGGCATACCACTCGTTCATTATGTTGAGGAACGGGGTAAAGTCGTTATCCTGTGGTTTGTCGCTGTCCACGCTGTTATTGATTGCGACAAAGCGTATCTGCTTCTTGGGGAACAGAATCTCGGTATAAAAGCCGACCTCAAGATAGTTTCTGCAGAAACGGCTCATATCCTTGACGATAATCGTGCCGATTTTCCCGGCTTCGGCTTCTGCAAGCATTGCCTGAAATCCGGGACGGTTGAAGTTACGCCCTGTGTAACCGTCATTTTTCAAAAGATTGTTTGTAAAAAATTTATAATTCTAAAAATTCATATAAACTGTAATCTATGTTATTCTATAGAAAAGTAAAAATACTGATGAAGAAAGCAGGAGGAAATTTATGAACATTGAGTTAAGTATTTTGGATTGGATCCAGACGTTGCATACGCCTTTTCTGGATAAAATCATGGTATTTATCACAAGACTTGGGGATGCAGGAATTATATGGATTGTGTTGAGCATAGTATTGCTTCTGATTCCTAAAACGAGAAAAAGCGGTGCGGTTATGGTGGCTGCTTTAGTAGTAGATGTATTACTTTGCAATATTGTCTTGAAAAATCTTGTAGCACGGACAAGACCATATGATGTGAATACAGGTGTACACCTTCTGGTAGCAAAGCTTCATGATTATTCTTTTCCGTCCGGACATACGGCAGCTTCGTTTGCTTCGGTAACAGCTTTGTACCTGGCAGGTGAAAAGAAGCTTTGGAAATTTGCGCTTGTGCTGGCATGTCTGATCGCAATATCGAGGTTATATCTGTATGTACACTATCCGACAGATGTTCTTGGAGGAATTCTGTTCGGTGTGATTTCAGGATATTTGGGATATCGCAAAGTATTGAAATGAAGATGACCAAAGATTACCGACCGGGAATTATATGGAAGTCAGTTGGTATAAGCATCATTTTACATGAATTTTACAAAAACAGTTCTTTAAGAAGGTAGATATGAAAGCGTATTCAGATGTATAATTAATTCTTAAGCGTAGCTATAAAATATTCAAATTAGCAAAAGGAGATAAGTAGACGAATGAAAAAGAAGCAGTTAAAACCAGAACCATATATGATGAACAGGGAACTGTCATGGTTAAAATTTAATGAGAGAGTATTAAATGAAGCAGGGAATCCGAGAGTACCTTTAGCAGAACGACTTACTTTTGCGTCTATTTATCAATCTAATCTGGATGAATTTTATATGGTGCGGGTAGGTACACTGATGGATCAGATGGAATCATCGGAAGTAGTCCGTGAGAATAAAACCAATATGACCAGCAAAGAGCAGGTAAAAGCGATCATTGATGCAACAAGAGAGCTTGATATAAAGAAAGCAGTTATTTACGAGCAGTTAATGGGAGAATTGGAGCCGCAGGGAATCCGGATCATCAACTTCAACAAGCTTTCAGGAAAAGAAGGGGAATTACTGGAAACTTACTTTGATAATGAAATTGCACCATATCTGTCTGCGAATATCATCAGCAAACAGCAGCCGTTTCCATTCTTACAGAATAAAGAGATCTATGCGGTTGCACTGCTTGCAACGAAGGGTGGAAAGACAAAAACTGCGATCATTCCGTGTAGCAATAATGTGTTTAAGCGTCTGATCGATATCCCGACCAGACCGGGAACCTTTATGCTTTCGGAAGAACTGATCCTTCATTTTCTGCCGAAATTATTTAAAAAATATGAAATCAAAGAAAAATCTCTCCTGAGAATTACGAGAAATGCGGATATTGATACAGAAACCATTTATGATGAAGATATGGATTACAGAGACGCCATGGAAAATCTGGTAAAGCAGAGAAAACGTATGAATCCTGTCCGCATGGAATTTTCCAGAAAGATCAACAAAAAGCTGATCGCAGAGATATGTAAATATATCCATATGGATAAAAACCACGTATTTATGTCGAGAGTACCACTTGATTTATCATTTGTATTTGCAATCCAGAATTATCTGAGAATGCAAGGAGCAGAAAAGGAAAAGCTGTTCTATCAGAAGAGGAGTCCGCGAATGACACCGCAGCTGAAAGAAAAAGAAAGTCTGATCGCACAGATTGAACAGAAAGATGTTCTGTTATCTTATCCATTTGAAAATATTAAATCATTTACCAACCTGCTTTATGAAGCGGCAAGAGACGATTCTGTAGTGTCCATCAAGATGACCTTGTACCGTCTGGCAGTTCGAAGTCAGATCGTAGATGCTTTGGTTGAGGCAGCGGAAAATGGAAAAGAAGTTGTGGTACTTGTAGAACTTCGGGCAAGATTTGATGAGGAAAGTAATATTGAATACTCTAGAAAGTTGGAAGAAGCCGGATGCCGTGTAATTTATGGTCTGAATGGATTCAAGGTACATTCAAAACTTTGCCTGATCACCAGAAAGACAGATAAAGGTCTGGAATATATTACTCAGATCGGAACCGGTAACTATAATGAAAAGACTTCTACTTTATATACAGACCTGTCACTGATCACAGCAAAGCAGGAAATCGGAAAAGAGGCGGCGGAAGTATTTGCCTGCCTGATGCGAGGTGAGACGATAGAGGAAACGCACATCCTGCTGGTTGCACCGAAATGTCTCCAGAATAAAGTACTCGATATGATCGATGAGGAAATACGTTACGCAAAGAACGGGAAAGATGCGTATGTCGGAATCAAGATCAATTCACTGACTGATAAAGTGATCATTGAGAAGCTTGTGGAAGCATCACAGGTAGGTGTGAAGATTGAAATGATCGTCCGTGGAATCTGCTGTATGATTCCTGGTATCAAAGGATACACAGAAAATATTAAAGTAATCAGCATTGTCGGAAGATTTCTGGAGCATTCCCGTATTTATCGTTTTGGAACGCCGGACAGAGAAAAAGTGTATATTGCATCGGCCGATTATATGACGAGAAATACGCTCCGACGTGTGGAGGTTGCAGCTCCGGTTCTGGATGATACGTTGCGTGAAAGTCTGGACTGGATGTTTGACACCATGATGAAGGATGATGAAAAAGGAAAAGAACTGACTGCAGACGGCGATTATGTAGATCGTGATATTAATAAAGAAAAGCTGGATTCACAGGAAGTGTTCTATGAGACGGCGTATAAAAATGCGGAAAAGAAATAGTAGAGAATATTTGAGCAAAATAAACACAGCTGTAGAAATGATACAGTTGTTATAAAATCAGCAGATACAGTTGACAAAGAGGGACGTTTGTGATATTTTAATTAAGTCGCAAATGTCATATGGGGGATTAGCTCAGTTGGGAGAGCGCCTGCCTTGCAAGCAGGAGGTCACGAGTTCGAATCTCGTATTCTCCACTTTATAAGAAGTGCAGCAGAGAAATCTGCTGCATTTTTGTGTGCTAAAAAATATATCATCATTTCCATCTTGCAGAGAAAAGAAAAAAAGAGGAAAATAAAATCATAGTAAAACAAGATGGTATGATTACCAGAAAGGAAGATTTTATCATGAAAGAAAATTTAAAAGTACTTATGCTTAACGGAAGCCCGAAAGCAAATGGTAACACAGCCATTGCACTTCGCGAGATGGAAAATGTTTTCAAGGAAAATGGTGTAGAAGTAGAAACGGTTGTAATCGGAAATCAGGCGGTCCGTGGCTGTATCGCATGTGGTTCCTGCTACGAAAAAGGACAATGTGTTTTTGACGATGTAGTGAATGAGTTAGCTCCGAAGTTTGAAGAAGCAGATGGTCTTGTAATCGCAAGTCCGGTGTACTATGCGTCTGCAAATGCAACTCTGATCGCCTGTCTTGACAGACTGTTCTACAGCAGTCATTTTGATAAAACGATGAAAGTGGGAGCAAGCGTTGCCTGTGCAAGACGTGGCGGATGTTCTGCGACATTTGATGAGCTGAACAAATATTTTACCATTTCCGGAATGCCGGTTGCATCCAGCCAGTACTGGAACAGCATCCATGGGGCAGCACCGGGAGAGGCCGAAAAGGATGAGGAAGGAAGGCAGACGATGCGTACACTTGCAAGAAATATGACTTTCCTTATGAAGAGTATTGCACTTGGAAAAGAGCAGTTTGGACTTCCGGAAAAAGAAGCAAAGATTCCGACAAATTTTATTCGGTAGAACAAGTAAAAGGCAGGGATTTGTGAAATATCACGAATCCCTGCCTTTAGAGTTGACAGTCCAACTTTCTTGTTTTATAGTGGGAGTTGCAATTTGGTAGGAAGTATTTAAAAGAGAGGTTTTGGTCATGGCACTTATAAAATCAATCATTATTTTGATTATAGGGTTTGCTCTATTGATGAAAGGAGCAGATTATTTTGTAGAAGGAAGTTCTTCTGTTGCGAAGCAGCTTCATGTTCCATCGATGATCATCGGTATGACCATCGTTGCAATGGGAACCAGCCTTCCGGAATGTGCGGTCAGTGTAACGGCATCCCTGACAGGAAATAACTCACTTGCGGTAAGTAATGTTGTCGGATCGAATATTTTCAACTTGATGGTTGTTTGTGGAGCCTGTGCGTTATTTGCACCTCTTACGATAAAAAAAGATACATTGAAAAAAGAGTTTCCATTATCAATTATCTGTGCGGCCTTGCTGATGGTGCTTGGATATGTCGGGATGCTTTTAGGACATTTAGATGGCGGTGTATTTCTCCTTATTTTTGCAGCTTATCTGATCTGGATGATTGGCTCTGCCAAGAAAGCAAGAGCAGCACACAAGGAAAGTCAGATGATGCGCGAAGAGGGAGAATTAGTAGACGAAGAAATTCAGATCCTGCCACTTTGGAAATGTGCGTTATTTATTGTTGGTGGCATGATTGCAATCAAGTTTGGCGGTGATTTTGTTGTAGACAGTGCTTCAGCACTTGCAAGCGCATTCGGACTCAGTCAGACACTTATCGGACTTACCATCGTTGCGATGGGAACCAGTCTTCCGGAACTTGTAACATCGATTGTTGCGGCAAGAAAGAATGAAGTGGATATGGCACTTGGAAATGTGATCGGTTCTAATATTTTCAATATCCTGTTGGTACTTGGAGTTGCAGCTGCCATCAGTCCAGTGAAATTTCTTACCGATAATATCATTGATACGGTTGTACTGATTGCGATGAGTCTTGTTGTTCTGGTGTTTGCATGGACTTCAAAAATGATCGACCGAAGAGAAGGCGCTACGATGCTTGGAATGTATGCAGTGTATATGGCATATATTTGCATACGATAAAATAAAAGAATCATAAGGAAAAATGGCTGTGGATGAAACCTGCCCCAAAAGTTAGACCTAAATTCTAACGATTGGAAGTCGGTTCAATCCACAGCTATTTTTAGTGGGTCAGTGTACATTCTATTTTATACTTCTATAGAAAAAACATTGACATGTCTAACAAAAAGAGGTATAAAAAACGAGAGAATTTTGCGACAAGGAGAAAGGCATAAGATGGGAAAGTACAATTTTGATGAAGTAATCGACAGACATGGAACGGACTGCCTGAAATATGATTTTGGAATGAAACGAAAGGGAAGAGATGATCTGCTTCCGCTCTGGGTGGCAGACATGGATTTCCGTCTTCCGGATGAAATTCTGGATGAATTCCACAAGAGAATTGACCATGGAATCTTTGGTTATACGGATCCGCTGGATGAATATTTTGCAGCAATGAACCATTGGTTCTCCACACGTTATGGATATACGATCGAACCGGAGTGGGTAACACTTGGTGCCGGGATTGTCTATGCACTTGGAACCAGCGTAAGAGCATTTACCGAAGAGGGAGATGCTATGATGGTTATGCAGCCGGTTTACTATCCATTCAGTGAAGTAATAAAAAATGACGGAAGAAGATTGGTAAACTGCCAGCTTCGCTATGAGAATAACCATTATTCCATCGACTTTGAAAAGATGGAAAAAATGATTCGGGAAGAAGGTGTCAAAGCTCTGATTTTCTGTAATCCTCACAATCCGGTGGGAAGAGTCTGGACAAGAGAAGAATTAGAAAGAGTTGCCCAGGTCTGTTTGAAATACAATGTAATCTGGATGGTAGATGAGATGCACTGTGATTTCATTTTCCCTGGACATACCTTCACAAGCTGCATGAATCTGGATGAAAAATACCGCGAGATCCTTGCACTTTACAGCTCACCTGGAAAGACCTTTAATGTAGCTGGTCTTCAGCCGGCGAATATCATTATTCCAAATGAAGAATTACGGAAAAAATACCAGTGGGCGAATACACAGGCAGCTTACAGCCAGGGAAGTTTGATGGGGCAGCTTGCAGTCAAGGTATGTTACACCAAAGGTGCTGAGTGGGTAGATGAACTGGTGCAGTATATTTATGAAAATGTAAAATATATGAGCAAGTTCGTGAAAGAGAATTTCCCGAAAGCGAAGATGGTAGAGCCGGAAGGAACCTATCTGGTATGGGTTGATTTCTCTGGTTATGGTTTTAGTAATGAAGAACTGGAACATCTGATGCTTGAAGAGGCAAAACTGTGGCTGGATTCGGGAATTATCTTCGGACCGGAGACCGCTCAGTTTGAGAGATTCAATGTTGCCTGCCCGCGTGTGACTTTGGAACAGGCACTGACTCAGCTGAAAGACGCACTGGATAAGCATCTGGCAGCAAAATAATATAAAAAAGGATTGAGAAAACAAGAAAAATTAGACAGGATGAAATTTAAAATATGAAAGATCTAACAAAAGGAAAACCATCCACACTGATACTGGCTTTTGCGCTGCCGATCTTTTTCGCAAATCTGCGGCAGCTTACCTATAGCCTCGTGGATACCAGAATTGTCGGAACTTTTTTAGGGGAGGATGCGCTGGCAGCAGTCGGCGCGACCTCAACCTTAAGCAATCTGATCATTGGATTTTTGCAAGGGCTTTCCGGAGGTTTTGCAATCATCACAGCACAGAAATTCGGGGCAAAAGACTATAAAGATGTAAAAAAATCATTTGCCATGTCACTACTTATAGGAACAGGAATTGCGTTATTTTTTACAATATTCGGTCTGTTATTTTTGCAGCCGATCTTAAAAATGCTGAATGTTCCTGCGAACCTTCTGGAAACAGCTAAAAGTTATATTTTCATAATTATCGCGGGACTTGTGGTAACTTATCTTTATGATGCCTGTGCGGCAGCGCTTCGTTCACTGGGAGACAGCGTGACACCACTTGTGATCCTGGCAATATCGGTTATCTTAAATATTATCGGAGATTTATTCTTTGTTGTAATATTAAAAAGTGGTGTAAAAGGTGCGGCAATCGCAACGGTACTTGCACAGTCGATTGCATTTATTGTTTGCTGGATTTATATGATAAAGCGATATGAACTTTTGAGGCTTGGTCGGGAAGATTTTAAAAACCCGAGTTCTGCAATGGTGAAAAATATGCTGAGTGCCGGTTTGTCTATGGGTTTTATGAGTTCTCTGGTCAATATTGGTTCTCTGACTTTGCAGACAGCGATCAATAAACTTGGAAGAGATTATATCGTGGCGCAGACAGCGGCAAGAAAGCTGACAGAAATGTTTATGCTTATGTTTGGCGTGTTTGGAAATACAATGGCAACCTATTGTGGGCAGAATCTGGGAGCGGGAAAGATAGACCGGATCAAAAGAGGAATCTGGCTTGCGATTTTCTATACTTGTATCTGGTGTACACTTGTGATCGTGGCAAGCTACACGATTGGAGATAAACTGGTCTATCTGGTAACAGGTACACATAATGAAAATGTGATCTTAAATGCGACCAGATATCTGAAATTTGATACATTGTTTTATTATGTAACAGCAGTAATCTGCATTGTGCGAAATGCCATGCAGGGACTGGATGACCATATTACACCGATCGTATCAAGTACACTTGAAATGGTTGGGAAAATTGTGATTGCATTTACACTGGTTCCACATCTTGGATACACGGGGGTTATCATTGCGGAGCCGATTGTGTGGTTTGTTATGGTGATTCCGCTGATCGTGCAGATTTTCCGGATGCCGGTGCTGAAGCAGACAAGCCTTTCTTGACACTATTCATACGCCTGTGCTAGAATAGGCTTGTTTAGAAAAATAAATACAGATGCGTAAGGTGTCAATCAGACGGAATGTCTGGATTGGTGAAAAGGGAAACAGGTGCAAGTCCTGTATGAACTCGTCACCGTAATTTGCAAGCTTAGGCTGTCATACCACTGGGAGACCGGGAAGGAAAGCCACAAGCGTCTGAGCAATCAGTCGGGAGACCTGCCTTTCGCAGTACAGGAACGGAACGTTCATGCCACGAGTAACTGGCAGTACGAAAGATAGAAACTTCAGACTGATTTTGCAGAGGGCAAAATGTCAGTTTCTTTTTTGTACGCCCTCGTTAAATTTAGATACGGGGGATTTTTTTGCTTACAAAAAATATGCTGTAAAGTGTAATGAATATCATTCCGATTCCTGAAAGTATGACAAAAAAGTCAGGGAGGATCAAGATGAAGAAACGAGTATTAGTAGCATTATTGGCAACAGCACTTACGGTGTCTATGATGACTGGATGTGGAAGCAAGAAGACAGAGGACACTTCTTCTACAAAGACAGAAGAAACATCTGAAGACAGCGATCAGGAGGCAGCAGATAAAGTGGCAAAGCTGATCGATGACATTTATGTACAGGAAAGAACAGATAAGACAGATGAACAGTGTAAGGCTGCAAAAGAAGCCTGGGATAAGCTTACTGATGCACAGAAAGAACTGGTAGAAGGCGAGAACGCTGATCCGGATTATTTTGGAAGGGATACAGGCGATGCATCGAAAGATGATCCGCTGAACGAAGATAACATCGGAGAAAATGAAATTCTGGTTGTAAGCTTTGGTACATCTTTTAATGACAGCCGTGCAGAGGATATCGGTGGTGTGGAAAAAGCACTTCAGGCAGCATATCCGGACTGGTCTGTAAGAAGAGCATTTACAGCACAGATCATCATCAACCATGTACAGGCCCGTGATGATGAGAAGATCGACAATATGGATCAGGCACTGGAAAGAGCAGTCGACAACGGGGTTAAGAACCTGGTCGTACAGCCGACACATCTGATGCATGGTGCCGAGTATGATGAACTGACAGAAGCAGTTGAGAACTACAAAGATAAATTTGAATCTGTAAAAATTGCAGAACCACTTCTCGGTGAAGTCGGAGCGGATGAAACAGCGATCAATGAGGATAAAGCAGCTGTTGCAGAAGCAATTACAGCAGAAGCTGTAAAGACAGCTGGATTTGACAGCCTGGATGCAGCAAAAGAAGAGGGAACCGCATTTGTATTTATGGGACATGGAACTTCTCATACAGCAAAGATCAGCTATTCACAGATGCAGACACAGATGGAACAGCTTGGTTATGAGAATGTATTTATCGGAACCGTAGAAGGCGAACCGGAAGATACCGCTTGTGAAGCAGTAATTGAAAAGCTCAAAAATGCAGGATACAAGAAAGTAATCCTTCGTCCACTGATGGTTGTAGCAGGAGATCATGCAAACAACGATATGGCAGGCGATGATGACGATTCTTGGAAGAGCCAGTTTGAAGCATCCGGAGTATTTGACAGTATTGATACACAGATTGCAGGTCTTGGTGAGATCGATGCGATCCAGCAGCTTTATGTGGCACATACACAGGCTGCAATTGATGCAGAATAAATAAAAAAAGAGGGATTTATAAGATGAAAAAGAAACTGTTAGTATTGGTATTATCTGCTGTAATGGCAGTGGGAATGATGAGCGGATGCGGTGCAAAATCAGACACATCAGATACGAAAGCAAAGACAGCAGAAAGCTCTTCTGCTAAAGAAGAGGAAACAGAGGAACAGACAGAGTGTGAGCTTGAAGACGGAACCTACACAGCAGAGTTCAAGACTGACAGCGGAATGTTTCATGTAAATGAAGCGAATGACGGAAAAGGAACACTCACAGTAAAAGACGGAAAGATGACGATTCATGTCAGTCTGGTTTCTAAGAATATCGTCAACCTGTTTGAAGGAACATCCGAAGATGCACAGAAAGATGGTGCAGAACTTCTGGAACCTACAACAGATACGGTAACCTATAGCGACGGTGCAACAGAAGAAGTTTATGGATTTGATATTCCGGTTCCTGAACTGGATAAAGAATTTGATGTGGCTCTGATCGGAAAAAAAGGAGTCTGGTATGATCATAAGGTAAGTGTGACCAATCCGGTGAAAGTCGAAGAATAATTGAAGATAAGTGAAAGGACTGTTTCCCTGAGAAATGGGAAATGGTCCTTTTTTTGCTTGGGCATGAACCGGATAACACTATACTTTTATATGTCAGATAGTGTATACTAGGCAGTGGAAGATCATACAAAAGAGAGAATGTTTTGTATATAAAAACTAAAATGTGGAAAGGAAGTTAAAATACGATGTACTACGTACCAGATGGCACAAAAGAGTGTGGATTTTATGAATGTAAAAAATGTGGGAACCGTTTCTTATCCTTACAGACAATGAACCGGATCCCATGTCCGGAATGTGAGGCAGAGATCGACTATGAGATCGGACCAGACGAATCCATGGAAGATGCTCTGGACACGGCAGAATTACTGGAAAAGATTACCGGTGAAGAAGAAGTAGAGAAAATGGATGGACTTCTGAGTCTTGCAATTACTGGTGGAGACTGTAACTGGATTTAATTTTCGGTTAAAAGTGTTGAATGGGTGGTTAGGAAAAACAAACGAAGTGTGTTATAATAGAAATATGAGTAAAAGAGGGAGAAAATAGATGGATATTCATGATTTGAAAATATTTCTGATGATCGCACAGGAAGGCAGTGTTTCCGGAAACACGTACAGGAATGGCTGCAAAAGATTCGCTCAGGAGAGATTACACGATAAGAAAAAAGTTGATAAGTAGTAACGAAAAGTTGCGGGTAAGTCACAAACTATACAGAATGCATGAAAAAGCGGAGTATAGTTTGTGGCTTTTTTGTCGACAATTCCATGGAAATAGATGATGACTATAATAATGGAATATTTATAGAAAAATTGAATTTGAATAAAATGTACAAAAGGATATAATGGTAATACATGGATGCTGGCAAAATATACAAATAATCGCGCTGGCATAAATATATTTTTTACAGGAGGATTTGAAAATGAATATCGGGGTAACAGAAATCAGTCCAAGAGAAGTGCAGAGAAAGGCAGAAAAGTGTTTTAAAGACGGTTACTATTGTTGTGAAGCTTTAGTAAGTACAATCCGTGATGAATTTAAACTGGATGTACCAAAAGAAGTAATCGCCATGGCATCAGGAATGGCTGTGGGAGCAGGAAAATCCGGATGTGTATGTGGTGCATTTAACGGAGGAATCCTTGCACTTGGACTTTTTTTCGGACGTACAGAGCAGGACGGACCTACAAATCCAAAGAGCGTGAAGTGCATGGAACTGACACACGAACTTCATGACTGGTTTAAACAGGCAAATGGTAAAAATGCAATCTGCTGCAGAGTTCTTACAAAGGAATTCAATATGAGACAGGGTGAACACAAAGAACAGTGTATCTATTTTACAGGACTTTGTGCATGGAAGGTAGCGCAGATCGTCTGTCGTGAGCTTGGTATCAAGAATCTGGATGAAATTGATGAACCGTGCGAAAGAAGAAAAATTGCAGATATCTAAATAAAGTGGTAACGACAGCCGCTTGATGAGAGAAAGGGAAAGAAACAATGAAAGACGTAATTAAGAAAGTACCGATTCCGCTTTGCGGAGTCATGCTTGGCGCGGCAGCACTTGGAAATTTACTTCAGAGCTATTCAGAAGGAATCCGTTATGTATGCGGTATATTCGCAGCATTTCTTCTGATACTGGTGCTTTTGAAGCTGATCATGTTCCCGGGAGCAGTGAAAGAAGATATGGGAAATCCGATCATGGCAAGCGTATCAGGAACATTTCCGATGGCACTTATGATTCTCAGCACTTATGTAAAACCGTTTATCGGAAAGGCAGCTTATTACATATGGCTTCTGGCAATCATTCTTCACATCATTCTGATCATATACTTTACGGTGAAGTTTGTTCTGAAACTTCAGATGCCGAAAGTATTTGCAAGCTATTATATTGTATATGTAGGAATTGCTGTAGCGGCTGTTACAGCACCGGCTTATGAGCAACTTGGAATCGGAACCGCAGCATTCTGGTTTGGATTTGTAACACTGATCGTACTTCTTGTACTTGTAACCTATCGTTATGTGAAGTTTAAAGAAGTGCCGGATCCGGCAAAACCGCTGATCTGTATCTACGCAGCACCGACCAGCCTGTGTATTGCAGGTTATGTACAGTCCGTAACACCGAAATCATACGGTTTCCTGATGGCAATGTTTGTAGTTGCAACGGTTATTTATATTTTTTCCCTGGTAAAAGCAGTGGGATATCTGAAGATGCCATTCTTTCCAAGCTATGCAGCCTTCACATTCCCATTTGTTATCAGTGCGATCGCAAGTAAACAAACTATGGCATGTGCAGCAAATATGGGACATCCAATGCCATTCCTTCAGTATGTAGTTCTGATCGAGACAATTATTGCAGCAGCACTTGTTGTTTATACTTATGTTCGTTTTATGGGGGCTATTTTCGGAGGAAAGAAATAAAAGATTTGACCGGACAGATAAAAAAGGGTAAACTTAAATTTATCAAGAATATGTCGGATGAGGGACGTCCTAGACACCGCAAGGGGCCGAAGAAGCAAAGCGTAAGGTAACATCTTCCTTTCGTGGAAACTGACAGGCAAAAAGGAAGGCGACCTGACGAATCTTTGGAGAGTGTGCAAAGAAAGCACCACCTACGAGGCTAGAACCAACTGGTAAAAGGACAGAGAAAACAGATGAACGATTTTTTTCGTGTATCTGTTTTTTTCTGCCCTTTTTATATGGGCACTAATATGAGATGAGACTGTTAGCAGGCAGTACGTGGTGGCATACAGAAGTATTATCCGAGGAAGAAGGGAAAGGGCATTTTTTGAATAAAATTTGACAGAAGAAAAAGAAAAGCTGGAGGAAAAAAAGATGAGAATGATGCTTGTAGGAGCCGGTGCTGTCGGTGAAAGTATTTTAAAAGTAATGCAGTGGAGAGACCAAAAGGGAGAATGGCTGAAATATGTGCTGGTCTGCGACTATGATCTGAAAAGGGCAGAGGAAGTTGTCGGTATGATGAAGGGGGATTCCCGTTTTGAAGCTTCTAAGATTGATGCGACAAATACAGAGAAAATGGCAGAACTGATCCGGGAGCATAAGATTGATTTTGTGATGGATGCAGCACCACCTTTTGCAAGTAATATGATTTTTGACGCTGCATTTAAAACGGGTGCAGATTACGGAAGCATGGGAACCTGGTCGGTTCCGATGGAAGATCCGGCTTACGGACTTGGTATTGAGAACAGCTATACTGAACCGATGACAAAATACAATTTTGACCGTCATGAAGCCTGGAAGAAGCAGGGGAATATGGCTGTGATCTGTATGGGAATCGATCCGGGTGTTGTAAATGTATTTGCAAAATACGCGGCGACAGAGCTTTTGGATGAAATAACAGAAGTTCATGTAAAAGACGGCGGAAATCTGTCTGTTCCGGGTGCAGATCCGGATGACATTATGTTTGGATTCAACGTGTGGACCGTGCTGGATGAGGTAATGAACCCGAATGTTGAGTATGATAAGGAGAAGGGCGGATTTATCGTAGAAAAAGCATTTGCAGGGCAGGAAGTCTATGAGATGCCGGAAGGAGTAGGAAAAAATACCCTGGTAAAGGTAGAGCATGAGGAAGTTGTGACGATGGCACGCTACTTAAGCCAGTATGGATTGAAAAAGGCAACCTTCAAGATCAGTCTTGATGAGAATCTGATCACGGCACTTAAGGTGCTGGATAAGCTGGGACTTCGCAGTATCAAGCCGGTGCAGGTAGGGGATGTGAAGGTAGTTCCAAGAGATGTGGTTACAGCCTGTGCACCGCAGCCAAAAGATATCGGAGATGAGATGACCGGAAAAATGCTGGTCGGAGTACAGTGTATCGGAAAGAAAGACGGAAAGGAAAAAGAATACTTCCTGTATCAGCCATTTGATAATCAGGAGTCTATCGAAAGATGGGGAACCCAGGCTGTTACCGCCCAGACAGGATTTGGAGCAGCACTTGCACTGGAGCTGATCGGAAGAGGAATCTGGAAAGAAGCTGGGGTCTATGCACCGGAATATTTTGATCCGAAACCATACCTTGAATTAATGAAAGAAAGTGGTTATAAATACGGAATTATAGAGAAATAATCTGGATGCGCTCAGAGATGGTCTGAGAAAATAAACAAAATAAAGTTACGCGCAGAAACGGTACAAAGTCATAGAAGAACTTTGTGCCGTTTTGTACGTGACAGGAAATCAGATCAGCTTACATTCTTTGGCCCATTTGGTGACAAAGGTAAGAAACTTATCAAGTGCAGGAGAGAGTTCAGGTGTATCCAGATAGGCTACGGACAGATTCCTGCGGAAGTGTTCGGTAAAGGAACGGACACAGACGTTGAAGGGAATATTATGAAGCAGAAGTTTGGGAAGTACAGTGATGCCAAAGCCCTGTTCCACCATTTTAATCGCGGTATAGTCTTCATTGATCCGGAATCTTACGTTAGGCGTGATATGGTTTAATCGGAATAATTTTCCGGTTTCATAATCAAAATCATCGGCGGAGAGAACAAAATCCTGTCCGTCAATATCGGCAAAAGATACCGTCAGCTGATCGGCAAGAGGATGGTCCAGGGAAGTAACCAGAACCAGTTCGTCGGTGCCGACAGGCAGATTTTGGAAATCCTTTGCGACATATTGCGAAACAAAGATACAGTCCAGTTCTTTTTTGCGAAGCTTTTCCGTCAGGTTCTGAAATCCGTCAACATAGAGCCGAAAGGTGATATTCGGGTATTCGGCAGAAAAATTTTTCAGTACTCCGGGGAGCCAGTTATAGGCAATGCTCTGCACCGTTCCGATGCGGATAAAACCACTGTCCAGATTGTTGATATTTGAGACAATCTGATTGATCCGTGTATTGGCGGAGCGGATATGCATAAGTTCTTCAAAGATGGGTTCTGTTCCGGGAAGTGCTTCCATTCCGTTTTTTGAACGCTTGAACAGCTTAAGACCAATCTCTTTTTCATAATTGCGAATGGTCTGGCTGACAGCTGACTGTGTGTAGTTGTGTTTTTGAGCAGCTTTTGAGATGCTCTGATTCTCATAGACATCAAGAATCACATCGTATTTAGACATGATGAAACCTCCCGTGGTGTTGATAAACAATGCTCTTTTACTATCTTACTTAATATAAGGAAGATAATCAATATCTGTGGGATTTTATTATAAATTTTTTTAAAATCAAACATAAGAAAAAGTGAAAATATAAGCGCAAATCAAAGAGTTAACAATGTATTAAGAAAAAGTGAAGTCTGATATCAGTTTTACAGACTTTTCAATGACCGGAAACTGGAATAGCATAGAACAGGGGAATGAAATTCAAAGGAGTTTAAGTGTATCATGAATTAAAGGAGAAGAATAATGGGATACAATTACTGGAACGGAACAGAAGCGGCACACCGCCGTGTTATGATGAAGGCAGCAGGATATTCGGATGAAGATATCCGTCAGAAACCGCATATCGGAATACCGAATTCTTACATGGCAGGTTCTCCCGGAACTGCGCATCTTCGCCAGGTGACAGAAGCTGTAAAAGAGGGAATCTGGGCAGCAGGAGGAATCCCGGTAGAATTCGGAATCCCGGCTACTTGCGGAAATGTGGCAAATGGTGCGGATGAGATGAAGTATGAGCAGGTAGGAAGAGATATCGTGGCAATGTCCATCGAATTTGTATCCAGAATACATAATTTCGATGCGATTTGCTGTGTGGCATCCTGTGATCTGATCATTGCCGGATGTTATCTGGCAGCGTGCAGACTGGATATTCCGGCTCTGGTAGTGACCGGGGGATCAATGCAGGCCGGAAATTACTGTGGTAAGACAGTTGTAGAGGCAGATCTGGATGCGGCAAGATTCTCAGGTGCTTCCGAAGCTGAGTTATTTGAAATGGAAGAAAGCGTCTGCCCGTCTTTTGGTGCATGCCCTTCTATGGGAACAGCCAATACGATGCAGATGTTAGGTGAGGTATTGAACCTTGTTATGCCGGGAACATCTACGATTCCTGCATCAGATAATGCAAGACTTCGTGCTGCAAGAACAGCAGGAAAATACATGGTACAGCTTGCCAGGTCCGGAAAGACACCAAAAGATCTGATCACCAAAGATGTTCTGGAAAATGCGATCATGTTTGATATGGCAGTTGCAGGATCAACCAATGCGGTACTGCATATCCTGGCATACGCATATGAACTTGGTATCAAGCTTACACTGGCAGATTTTGAAAAGTATGCGAAGGAAATTTACTGCATCAATGCAGTGATTCCAAGCGGACCGTATACAGTTGTAGATTTTCATTATGCCGGCGGTGTAAAGCAGGTCATGAAGCAGCTTGCCGGTAAAATCCATACCGATGCGCCGACGATTTACGGGGATACAACTTGGGGTGAACTCCTCGATTCTGTGAAAAGCGCGCCAAATAAAGTCATTCATTCGCTGGAAGATCCTGTAGCAAAAGAACCGGGACTTAAAATCATGCGGGGAAATATTTCTCCGGCAGGGGCGATCGTACGTCCGACAGCAGTATATGAAGAAGTAAAATACATCAAAGGTGCGGCAAAAGTGTATGAATGCGATCAGGATGCATATAGAGCCATTATGGCAGGCGAGATTGTTGCGGGGGACATTCTTGTTATCCGCTATGAAGGCTGTAAAGGAGCACCGGGTATGAAAGAGCTGATGCTTAGTATCGATGCGCTGATCGGACTTGGACTTGATAAAAAGGTCGGGCTTATCACAGACGCGCGTTTCTCCGGATTCAACTACGGAGCAATTGTCGGACATGTTTCTCCGGAAGCTTATGACGGCGGTGTGATCGCTTTGATCGAAAATGGTGATGAAATTGAGATGGACATTGCAGGGGGAACCGTCAATCTTCTCGTATCCGATGAGATTTTAGCAGAAAGAAGAAAATCCTGGGTACGTCCGCCGCTTAAGCAGCAGAAGGGTGTTTTAAATATTTACGCACAGAACTGCAGACCGGCAGAAGAAGGCGGTGCAATGCAGCCATGGGCACTGGATGCAGACTACGGATATCATCACGAATAAAAGTATTGGTATAGATAAGGAGAGAACGGGTATGTTATTGCTTTCAAAAGAGGATATTAAAAGTGTAATTACAATGAAAGATATGATCGAAGCGGATAAGCAGGCATTTAAGATGGTTGTCGATGGTACGGTAGATACACCGCTTCGTACAGTCATCAATGGAAAATATGACGGCGCATTTCTGTTTATGCCGGCCTATGCTCCGGAATTAGATGCAGCAGCCATGAAGGTGATCAACATTTTTCCACACAATATCGATAACAATCTGATGACATCACCGGCGCAGACCATGCTGATCGACGGAAAGACAGGATATGTGATCGCGATGCTGGATGGAACTTATGTGACACAGCTTCGTACGGGGGCTTCTTCCGGTGCAGCATTCGATCTGCTTGGAAAAAAGGAATGTAAAAAAGGTGCAATGATCGGTACAGGGGGACAGGCAGCAGCTCAGCTTGAGGCAATGCTCGCAGCAAGAAAGCTGGAAGAAGTAAAGATCTTTGACCTGAATGAAGAAAGATGCAAAGCATTTGCCGAAGAAATGCAGAAGGAACTGGCTAAATACGGTGCAACAATCATACCGGCAAAGGATTCGGATGACTGTATCGAAGATGCAGATCTGATCATCACAGTGACGCCTTCGGCAAAACCGGTATTTGACGGGACAAAGGTAAAAGCCGGTGCAACCATCAGCTGCGTAGGTACCTATGAACCGCACAAGCATGAGCTGGATCCGGCTGTTCTGCCGAGAGCATCTAAGATCATCTGTGATTCAAAAGAGGCGGCACTTTCAGAAACGGGGGATCTTCTGATTCCGATCGCCGAGGGAATCATTACAGAAGAGGATGTGCTTGGAAGTCTTGGAGATGTGATCAATGGAAAGATCAAAGGACGTGAAAATGACGAAGAAATTATCGTATATGAAACCGTAGGAGTTGCTGCGCAGGATCTGGTAGCAGCAAAAGTGATTTATGATAAGGCGGTAGAAGCCGGAAAAGGACTTCGCTGGGGAGAATAATCTAAAAAGAGGATGTAAATACAAAAAACACGGAATATTTCCGTGTTTTTTGTATTTTAAAG
>UMHJ01027340.1_pt1 | contig 19593 bp, 18 predicted proteins | sample 1965511 | NCBI WGS metagenome assembly UMHJ01 (sample SAMEA4836096, study PRJEB28245) | human gut metagenome | biome: gut microbiome; material: fecal sample | place: Denmark | collected 2008
TGTGGGACGGCAAGGTGGCGCATGTGGTGCTCTTCGGTTCACCGGAGGATGAAATCGACTGGACCACCTTCCCCGTAGACCCGGAGGATGACGAAGGCGGCGGCTCCGGCCCGGAAACGGATGGTTCCGATTCTCAATCCGGCGTTCGCTCGGGTGAGGATAGCATTCTCAATGCATCTGCTGGCATAGGTCGCAAACCGCGCCTTGCGAGTGGTGTCAAAGGTATCCACGGCCTTCATCAGCCCAATGGTTCCAATTGAGATCAGGTCCTCCTGGTCGCCGGGCTGGGCGTAGTATTTCTTTGCCACATGGGCCACCAGCCGCAAGTTGTGCCGGATGATCTTTTCCCGCGCACTCCTGTCCCCCGCCCGCAGAGCCGCAAAGGTTTCGATCTCCTCCCGTGCACTGAGCGGCTTTGGGAAACTCCCCGCTTCCAGATGCAGCGCCAGGACCAGAAATTTTGTAGCGAAAAATTGCAGCAGCGTTAATAGCATACACAGCACCCCCTGGTGCTACTGTATGCTGTTGGAAGATCACAAAGTATTCCTCCGAATCCGGAGCGCAGGGATGGCATTCTGCAATTTTCCTGCGGGTTCGTTCGTATTAAGGATAAGGGACCGAATTTTGTTGGTAAAACGGAGGAACCATTATAAAAAAAAAAACATCTGCTGCCCCTTTGCCGGACGTGACAGCCTCCGGCACGGGACAGCAGATGTTTTCCTTTTTTACGATGCAGTCAGATTCACTCCGCAATGGGCATGGTCTGGTAGAACCAGTCCTCAATGGCCTTGCGGGTCCGGGCGAAGAACTGCTTCACCGGGCAGGCAGCGTCGCGGGCTTCCTGCTCCAGATCCGTACCTGCGGGGAAATTGCGGATGACGGTATAAGCCACCGACTGCGGCGGCAGCGACATCATCACGGCAGGGTCGTGCACCACACAGATCTGCTCCCCTACTGCAAGGGTAGCGGGATCGGAGGTGGTCTTTTCGTCATGGTCCTGCCACTGGGTGCGCTCAGTGATCACCATTTCATAGGTCTCCTGCCCCTCTGCGGTCACCAGTACAGACTCCACCGTACCGTCCGCAGCGCGGCTGATCTCTTCTACCGTACCATAGTAGTAGAGCCGCTCCGAAAACAGTGCCGAGGCAGTGGGCAGTGCACTGACACTGAGCAACAGCACTGCAAGCAGACAAAAGAACGAGCGATAGGTCTTTTTCATAAGAAGCCTCCATTTTTCATGTTGAAGCGGAGCACCCGCCGCATGGCGCTCCCGGATGCCTTATTCTAACACAACTCTTGTCGGATTTCTATATCCAGGCTTAACCGGCGGAAAAATATCGCAGAGGGCGGCCAATGATCACGTCTTTTCCCGAAAAAAGCAAGCCCGGAAGGCACACAGACCTTCCGGGCTTGCACTTTTGGCGATGCGCTGTGCGCATCTCAGACTACTTTACAGCTGGCAGGCGGTATCGTAGCCGGTACGGATGGCGTTGGAGATATCTGCAGCCTTGCCTGCGGCATCGCCGATGGAGTACACCGGGATGTTGGCATTTTCCAGCGCAGCAGCGTCAAACTCGTTGGAGCGTGCGCCCATAGCCAGCACGATGTAATCGCAGGGGATGGTCACCTCTGCGCCGTCCTTGTTCTCGCAGACAACGGCATCCATGCGGAACTCCTTGACCTTGTGGCTGGGGTACTGCTCCACGCCATAGGTCTTGTAGTTTTCCAGCAGGGTGGGCAGAATGGTGGTGCTCTCGCCTGCGGCGATCTTGTCCATCATCTCGATGACAGACACCTTGCAGCCCCGGGCAGCCAGATACTCTGCGGTCTCGCAGCCCACCATGCCGCCGCCAATGACAGCCACGGTGCCGTAGACCTGCTGCTCACCAGCCAGCACCTTCCAGGCATCGGCCACGTTCACGCCGTCAATGCCGGGGATGCGGGGTGCGGCGCTGTGGGCACCCACAGCGTTGATGACAGCCTCAAAACCGGCCTCCTGCAGCTGCTCAGCGGTGCGGGTCTGGCCCATGCACAGGTGCACCCCGGCATTGCAGACCGCACGGATCAGATCCTGTGCGGCGCGGCGCATCTCCTCCTTACGGGGAGGCACGCAGGCGATGTTCAGCTGACCGCCCAGAGAGGTGGTCTTCTCAAACAGGGTCACGTCGTGGCCGCGCAGGGCTGCCACACGGGCTGCCTCCAGACCGGCAGGGCCGCCGCCCAGGACGGCGATCTTCTTTTTCTGCTCTGCAGGCTGGATGCTGCGGCTGTTCTCGTAGCCATTTTCGGCATTGAGCACGCAGGACAGGAACTGGCGGTTCTGGATGGCATCGGTGCAGCCCTTGTTGCAGCTGATGCAGCGGCGGATATCGCAGGCCTTCCCGGCAGCGATCTTTGCGCCCCAATCAGGGTCTGCCAGCAGCGGACGGCCAACAGCCACCATATCAGCCATGCCGCTCTCGATGACACGCTCTGCCATCTCGGCATCCACGATACGGCCCACGGCGCTGACCGGCACATTGACAGCCTTTTTGATGTCCCCGGCGATCCTGACAAAGAAGCCGTAGGGCTGCACACCCATGGGAGGAATGGTATCGGCCATGTTGCCGGTGTGGTTGGCCTGGGCAACATGGAACATATCCACACCGTCCTCCACCAGCCACTGGGCGAACTGCACCGCATCGGCCTCGTCGATGCCGCCCTTGCCGCGCTGCGGGGTGACGATGGACAGCTTGTAGTCAATGATCATCCCCGGCACAGCCTTGCGGATGGCCCGGGTCAGCATCCGGGCAAAGCGAACCCGGTTCTCCAGACTGCCGCCGAACTTGTCGGTGCGGTGGTTCATCCGGGTAGAGCACAGGCAGCCGTTCAGGCGGTCGCCGTGGATCTGAATGACATCCACACCGGCCTTCTGGGCACGCACCGCGCAGGCGCACATCTTATCGATGATGGCCATCAGCATTTCCTCGCTGGCCTCATCGGTAAAGAACATCATGTCGTGGTGCAGGCGCTGACGCATCTCGTCAAACTTCTTCTGCATGAATAGGCTGTTGATGGCGTCCACATCGTACTCCGGGTGGAAAATCTGGACGCCCAGCTTGGTGCCGTAAGCGTGCACGCTGTCGGCCAGTGCCTTGAAGGCAGGGATCTGGCTGTCGTCAAACAGCTTGGGGGTGGGAGAAAAGCTGTTGATGGGTGCCACATCGCCCAGAACGATGTAACCCACGCCGCCCTTTGCCAGACGGGTGTAAAAGCCCATGTCCTGCTCGCTGATCATGCCGTTCTTCTCGTAGCCGGTGGTCAGCGGGGGGAACATGATGCGGTTCTTAAAGGTCTGTCCGCCCACTACAATGGGCTGCAGGATCATGTTTTCCATACAAATGCCTCCTTACAGATGTGCTTTGATGAATGCGGCGGTCTTTTCCTCCACGGCGGCACGGGCGGTCAGCGTGGCAAAGTTGTGTCCGCCGCCTGCAATGGTATCCACCTCGGGTGCGGTGTAACCCTCGGCATAGCGGCTGCAGGTGCCCTCGTCCACCAGACGGTCATCGTCGGCCCGCAGCAAAAGCACCGGGCCGTTGTAGCCCTTGGCCTCGGTAAAGGGATCGGGGTGCTTGGCCATCTCATAGTTGAAGGCCATCTTGTAGCACAGACCCTCCATGTCGGCGTAGTCCTTGCCGGTCTGGGTCACACCATCGGCGCGCTGGGCGCAGCCAAACCACATCCCTGCGCCCGGGCACAGCAGGATCAGGCCGTGGGGCTGGATCACCGGAGCGCAGGAGGCGGCAATGTAGCCGCCCATGCTCTGGCCGGAGAGGAACATCTTTTCGCTGTCCACATAGGGCTGCTGGGCTGCCCATGCAAAGATATCCTGTGCATCGGTGTGCAGGCCGTCAAAGCTCATATCCTCGAACTCGCCGTCACTCTCGCCGTTGCCGTAGAAATCAAATCGGGCGCTGCCGATGCCCTGCGCTGCCAGAGCGCGGGACAGGTGGGTGTACATGGACTTGTAGCCGCTGCAGCTGCCGGCAAAGCCGTGCAGATGCACCACAAAGGGCACCTTGCCCTCCGTATCAGGCAGGGTCACGATGCCGCGCAGGGTGTGACCATTACGGTTTTGAAACTGGACCTGTAAAATCTTCATTTACTTGCTCTCCTTTGCGGCACGGCGGCTCTTCAGCTCGGCCAGCATCTCGGCCGTCTTCTGCTTGGTCAGGGGGTAGACGAAGAACAGGATGGCCACTGCAATGCCGTAGCCCAGGAAGTAGATGCCGGTGTAGCTCTTCCAGATGGCGTTCACAACACCTGCGGTCTGCACAGCGCCTGCGGTGACGTTGTAACCGATGGCACCCAGCACAAAGCTGGACAGGCTGCCGGAGATGGCGCTTGCGAGCTTGCGGAAGAAGGAGTAGGTGGAGTAGACGATGCCCTCGTTGCGCTCGCCGGTCTGCAGCTCGTGGTAGTCGATGGCATCGTTGACCATGGCCCAGATCAGCACCTGCATACCGGAAGCGCCCAGGTAGCAGATACCGTTGATGACGATGAAGGCCACGGGGTTGTGGATGGGGAAGAAGAACAGGATGCCGAACACGACGGCGGCAAAGCCTGCGCCCATGCAGCACCACTCCTTCTTGCCGAACTTGTTGGCCAGAGGCTGGGTGATGGCAAAGGACAGCACCGCATACAGCACGCTGAGCATACCGGAAACGGCCTGGATCTTGACGTTGCCGAAGAAGTCCTTGTACAGGTAGGTGTTCAGGCCGTTGACCACGGATGCACCGATCATGCCGGTCAGGCTGAAGAACATCACGCCCAGCAGGGCTTTGTTGTGGGAGATCTCTTTGAGAACGTGCAGGTAGTTCAGCTTTTCGCCCTGCGGACGCTCAGGCACTTCCACACGCTCCTTGCACCACACGCAGGTGATCTGCAGGCACAGCAGGCCCAGCATGGCGCAGATGCAGGCCAGCATCAGGAAGCGGCCAGCCACAGGCTGGTTGTCCACATACAGGAACAGGGGGCCGACCATGACCATGACGGTCATAAAGATGGTGCCGCCCAGGCTGCGGTAACGGGACAGGGCGGTGCGCTGGCTCACATCATCGGTCATCACGCTGGACAGGGTGCCGAAGGGCACGTTGACGCAGGTGTACAGTGCCTCATACAGCACATAGGTGATGAACATGTAAGCCAGACGCAGGCCGTAGCTGATGTTGCCCACATTGACAAAGGCCAGCACACACAGCACTGCCATGGGGAACGAGAAAGCGCGGATCCACGGGATGAACTTGCCGCCCTTGGTGGCCTTGCGGGAGTCCACGATAGCGCCGATGATGGGGTCGTTGACGGCATCCCAGATCTTGGTGATCAGCAGCAGGATACCCACATGGAAGGGGTTGACCTGCAGGATCAGGGTGTAGAAGATCGACAGATACATAGCGCGGTACTGCTCCGTGAAGCAGCAGCCCAGATCGCCCAGTGTATAGCCGATCTTGTCCTTCATGGAGAAGGGCCGAACGGTCTTTTTCTGGTCCATTGCGTTTTATCCTCCTTAAAAAACAGATGAAACCACGAGGCTTTTCACACAAGCCTCTTCTCTTCGATTGCATTATACGTTAATTTTGCGTCAAAGCATATCCAAAAAATGATTGAAAACTATCGCAAATTGATGTATTATGCAATTATGACAGTTGTACTTTTCAGTTGTGTACAACAAACTGTCGCATCTGACAGTTCCACGGAGGGAATTTTGGTGAATTATACAGCCAAACGTTATCTTTTTGAACAAAGCACTGTTCGGGAATTCTTTTCCGGCGCGTATTATGACCTGTTTCTGGTCATGCGGGGCAGCGGTGTGTTCCGGTGCAGCGAGGTGGTGCTGCCCGCCCAGCAGCAGAACCTGATCATCCTCAAGCCCGGGCAGGGCGGCAGGCTGGAATATGCCGGAGCCTACGGCCCGCTGGAGATCATCCGGGTGCAGTTGTCTCCCCAGATGCTGGCGCAGTTGTCGGATGAGGACACCGACTTTGAAAAAAGCTTCAACGTGGTGCCCTTCCGGCAGGTGGCTGTCCGGCCGGACAGCCAGATCTATATGCTGCTGAAGAATCTTGCCCGGAAGCTGCTAGTGCTCCCCCAGGAGAGCAGTCAGTTCGGCGCGGCGGCGTTCGAGCACGGCATCCTGCAGATGTTCGTGGTGCTGGCACTGCGTGCCTGCATCCATGCCGAATTCCACACCGCTTCTGTCAGCCGCCACCACCTGATGCTGGATGAGGTATTCCTGTTTATTCAGTCGCACCTCACCGAGGATCTGACGCTGGAGCGTCTGGAAAAGGAGTTTTTCGTCTCCCGGGAGCACATTGCCCGGGAATTCAAACGCCAGACCGGCCAGACCGTGCACCGCTACATCGTAAAGGCGCGGCTGGACCGCTGCTGCGCCCTCATTGAGCAGGGCCTGCCCATCACCGAGGTGTACAAGACCAGCGGTTTCGGGGGCTACAACCACTTTTTCCGCGCCTTTAAAAAGGAGTACGGCATGACCCCCAAGGAATATTTCAGCACCACCCGGCAGGATGCCCGGGGATGAGCCTTTGCAAAAGAAGTCCCGGCTGCAATTTTTGTGCAGGCTGAAACGTATCCTGTATAAAACGGCAGCTGCCGTTTTTCAACGAACGATTTCCATTACAGACAGGAGGAAAGCTCTATGAAATTTTCTGCTGATTATCGTGCCCTTGCGCTGGATGCCCTGCGTGGCAGATGGAAGACAGCTGTTCTGGCCGGACTGGTTGCCAGTTTGCTGGGAGCCAACATTGTGGGCAGCTCAGGCAGGGTCATCTCCAACATGAGCCAGAACGCCAACGGCGACACCCCGGGGTTTGCCGGGCTGTTTTCCACCGGCAGCGGCGGCGTGCTGGCGGTTCTCGTGATCTGCATCCTTGCCTGGGCAGTGTTCACCGTCATCGTGGGCGGTGCGGTGCGGCTGGGCTACGCCCGGTTCAACCTGAACCTTGCAGACGGCAGGGACGCTGCCCTCTCCGACCTTGCTTCCCAGAAGCACCGCCTGTGGGACGGCTTCTGCATGAATTTCCTGCAGGGGCTTTATGTGGCGCTCTGGTCGCTGCTGCTGTTCATCCCCGGCGTGGTAAAAGCCTACAGCTATGCCATGACCCCCTATATCATGGCCGAGCACCCCGGCCTGACGACCAACGAAGCCATCACTGAATCCCGGCGCATCATGGACGGCAACAAGTGGCGGCTATTCTGCCTCGATCTCAGCTTTCTGGGCTGGGAGCTGCTCTGCACCCTGCCCATGCTGATTGGTTTCTCTCTCGTCTTTGCCTTCACCCACTCGGCGGATACGGTCCTTGTTCTGCCGATCCTGCTGTCCATCCCGCTGAGCGCCGGCTTTTTCTTTCTGCACCCCTACGAAGAAGCGGCCTGGGCGATCTTTTACCGGGATATCACCGCTGCACCTTCTGACACCGAGGAAATCTGAGAATGAAACATACCGCCTGCTATCACCTGCCCGGACTGTTCGAGTTCTACGAGCTCTACCGCCTGTTCCTGCCCCTGTTCCGGGAGCACCGGGAATATTTTTATGACTGGTGCGAGATCGGCTCCATCTACGGCGCTCCGCCGGATTGCATCTGGGGCGGGGGCCGCGTGGAGGCCGGGGAGCACTCCCCCGCCGAAGTTCTGGCTCTGACCCAGGAATACGGCATCTCTGCCCGGCTCACATTCAGCAATTCCCTGCTCCGCCCGGAGCACCTTTCAGACCGGAAATGCAACGCAGTGTGTCAGCAGTTTGCCCAGCGGGGCACTGTGCAGAATGGTGTCATCGTTCACTCCGAGCTGCTTTTGAACTACCTGCAGCAGCATTACCCGGAGCTTTATCTCGTATCCTCCACTACCAAGGTCCTGACGGATCTTCAGGCGTTTCAGGCAGAGGTCCGGCGGCCGGAGTTCCGGTATGTCGTACCGGACTTCCGGCTGAACAAGGCCTTCGATGTCCTGAATGCACTCTCCCAGCCCGAAAAGGACAAGGTAGAATTTCTCTGCAACGAGTGCTGCTGGTTCGGCTGCACCGAGCGCAGGCGCTGCTACGAAGCCGTCAGCCGCAAAAATCTGGGGGAGGTCTGCGAACATCGGTGCACCGCCCCCGGCGCGCAGGAGGGCTACCGCTTTTCCAAGGCGATGGAAAACCCCGGGTTCATCGGCACTGCGGACATCCGGGAGCGCTATCTGCCGTTGGGCTTTTCCAATTTCAAGCTGGAAGGGCGCGGGCTGGGCAGCGCGCTGGTGCTGGAGTTTCTGCTCTATTATCTGACCCGGCCGGAGTATCAGATCCACGTCCGGGAGGCGATCTATCTGGACAACATGCTGGACCTCTTTTAAGGGTTGCGCCACCGGCGCAGTGTGGTATAATCAGCATAACAGAGCACCCGCAAGCGGCGCTCTGTTCCGTCCAATCCAAGTCAGGAGGAGATCGTTATGGAATTCACTCAGCTTATTGCACAGCGGTATTCCTGCAAAAATTTTGGTGCAGGCAAGGTAGACGCTGCCGCACTCCACACCATTCTGGAGGCCGGTCGGCTGGCACCCACCGCCAAGAACACCCAGGAACAGCGCATCTACGTCGTTCAGTCCGAAGAAGGGCTGGCAAAGATCGATGCTGCCACTCCCTGCCGCTACGGTGCCCCCATCTGTCTGGTGGTTGCCTATGACAAGAACCACACCTTTACTTACCCCGGCGAGCGGATGAACTCCGGCATGGAGGATGCCGCCATCGTGGCCACCCACCTGCTGCTGGGCGCTGCCAATGCCGGCGTGGACAGCTGCTGGGTCAACTTTTTTGACCCGGACAAGCTGGCGAAAGCGCTGGGTCTGCCCGAAAACGAGGAGATCGTGATGCTCCTTGATCTGGGCCACGCTGCCGAGGGTGCAGGTCCCCTGCCCAACCACAGCTCCCGCAAACCTCTGTCCGAAACCGTCACGTTCCTGTAACCATCACAGGGATGCAAAAAAGCCCCCACATGTTGGTTTTCCGGCCAACATGCGGGGGCTTGTGTTTTATTCCAATTTTTAGTTCTGCGGGTGGACGATATCCCGCCAATCCAGATCTCCACGCTCCAGACCGTGGATGAGCACCTCCGCGGTGGCGATGTTGGTGGCCAGCGGGATGTTATGCACATCACACAGGCGCAGCAGGGTCATCTCGTTGGGCTCGCTGGGCTTTGCGTTGATCGGATCGCGGAAGAACAGGAGCAGATCGACCTCATTGCAGGCAATGCGGGATGCGATCTGCTGATCACCGCCCTGAACACCTGCCAGAAAGCGCTGGATCTGCAGACCCGTTGCCTCGGAGATCAGCTTGCCGGTGGTGCCCGTAGCCACCAATTTATGCTGGCTCAAAATCCGGCAATACGCCGTACAGAACTGAACCATCAGCTCTTTTTTGGAGTCATGCGCAATCAGTGCAATCGTCATCGGTCAACCTCTCCTTTGTTTTGCCAGTGGGCATTTTCTTGCATATATCATAGTATCACAGTTTCCGTTCTTTTACAACCGTTTTTTAGACAAACTTCATACTTTTTTCGGAAAAAAGCGCCAGAATTGACCAAAAGCAGTGTTTCAGCGTTTTGTCCTTCTTCAATTGTCTAAAGCATCCTGCCCGGCAGGTGCGGTCTCCTGAGCAGCCTCCGTGGTGCCTGCGGCGGGATCTGTGGCCGTATCTGCTGCCGCATCCGCGCCGGTTTCGGTCTGGGCGGGGGCAGTCTGGGCAGCAGAAGTGCTGTCTGCGGCGGTCTCCTGCTTGCCGATGGTGCCATCCTCATTCAGGGTGCCATCCTGCATGGCGAACCAGGCGTTGAAGATATCCGCCACCAGGTTGCCCGCGCGGGCGCCGCCGCCGCCGTACTCCACCACGATGCCGATGGCGATCTGGGGGTCCTCCGCCGGGCCGTAGGCGATCATCGTGGTATTGGTGTAGTGCTTATAGGTGCTGCCGACGTAGTACCCCTCGCTGCGCTGGGGGGTGCCGGTCTTGCAGGCGATGGTATAGGGGTAGCTGGCCAGCACCGGGATGGTCTGGGACACGCCGATCATGCCCTGCTGCACCAGATCAAAGGTCTCTCCCCTGTCCTCAATGACGTCCATGACCTCGGGCTGGGTCTCCTGCAGCACCTCGCCAGTGTTGGAGTCCAGGATGGCCTTGACGAAGTGGGTGCGGTAGCGGGTGCCCCGGTTGGCGATGGTGGCCGCGTAGGTGGCCAGCTGCACCGGGCTGACCACGGTGTTGCCCTGACCGATGGCGGCCTGGACGTCCAGCGACTCGATATAGTTGGAGTCGGTCTTGCTGGTCAGGTGACCCAGCGCCTCGCTGACCTCCACGCCGGTGCGCACACCCATGCCCAGCTTGTAGGCGTAGGCGTCGTAGACCTCACTGGTCAGGCGGCGGCCCACGTCGTAGAAGAAGATGTTGCAGCTCCACTTGATGGCGGTGATCACGTCGATGTTGCCGCTGTGGCCGTGGCGGGTACACTTGGGGTGGTAGTCGCTGTAATAATTGTACACACCGTTGCAGAACACGGTGGAATACCGGTTGATGAGGCCCGAATCCAGCGCCGCCACCGCCACGGCAGGCTTGAAGGTGGAGCCGGGGGTGTACAAGCCCTGCAGCGAGCGATTGAACAGGGGCAGACTCTCGTCCGCGCTGTACTCGCTGTACTGGGTGGCATACAGGTTCTGGTCAAAGCTGGGGTAATTGGATGCGGCCAGCACGCTGCCGTCCTTCACATCCAGCACCACGGCGGCACAGGCGGCAGCCTTCATGCTGCCGGTGTTGTAGACCCGGTTGATCATGTCGATGTTCTCGGCCAGTGCCTTGTCCACCGCCTTCTGGAACCGGCTGTCGATGGTCAGCTGCACGGTGTGGCCCGGCTCGGGCACAGTGGTCAGGGCCGTATCCACAATGACCCCATCGGAGTTGCGGGTGATGGTCTCCACGCCATCCTTGCCCCGCAGTTCGTCCTCATAGGCCGATTCCAGGCCCGAAATGCCGATGATGTCGTTCATGTTGTAGCCTTTTTCGCGCAGGGGGTAGGTGGTCTGGCCGTTTTCATCGGTCACCTTCCACTTTTCAGCGGTGATCTTGCCCACCCGGCCCAGCACATGGGGCAGCACCGTGGATTGCTCATAGCTGCGGGTACTCGTTTCCACGATCTCCACACCCGGCAGCGAGAGGCTGTGCTCCTTGATGGTCGCCACGGTGGCCTCGCTGACGTTTTCCGCCATGATAAAGTTGTTCACATTGGAAAACGCCTGCAGCTGCATCTCGTAATGGATGCCGCCCAGCGTGCGCTGCCAGCTCAGCGGATAGCTGGCAAGGTCGTAGTCCTCCACCAGCTTCTCCATCACATCATTGGCCGTTGCATACTGCTGTAAACCAAGATTGTCCTTCATGGCGGCAAGGGCTTTCTGATCCCTGGTGCTGCCCTCTTCGGCGGTAAAGGTATAATTGCCCGCTGCATCCGGCTGGCTGATGAGCAGAGTATCGTTCCAGCTCTCACCGTTGGCACGCAGCAGCTCGATGATCTTCTGGAGCATCCCGTCCAGATCTTCGTCTCCCATCAGCAGCTTGTTGAGCACCACGTTGTAGCTCGTGACGCTGGTGGCAATGCGCTCCCCCCGGCTGTCCACAATGTCACCGCGTGCCGCCGTGACCGTAAACTTGTAGTCGGTGGTGTTGGTGGCCTGGGATTTGAAATCGTCCCCGTTGACCAGCTGCAAAAAGATGAGCCGCAGCCCATACAGCAGCATCAGGATGCAGGCAGCGGCAACCAGAACACGCATCCGCCGGATGGCGGTTTTCCGTTCTTCTTGGTTCATGGATTCTCCTTCCGGCGCGGGGTGCGTTACACCACGCCGTTGTCGATCTTAAATTCTTCGTGGATGCGGCGCACGACCCCGAACAGAGGGAAGCAGACGGGCACCGAGAGCGCCGCCGTGGGCAGCACGAACCACAGCCAGCGGCTGGCCGCGCCGCTGTAACCGGGCATGTAGTAAAAAAACAGCCAGTCCAGCGTGAGCACCAGCAGGGCGGCAGCAGACGCAATGAGTGCAAAGTTGGCGGCCGAATTCTTGAAGTAGAGCTGCATCACCGCCGAAACGGCAAAGCAGAGCAGCAGCAGCTCCAGCGCCAGCATGCCCACAGTGCGCCCGGCCAGCCAGTCCCACATCAGGCCGCAGACCGCCCCAAAGACAGCCCCGGCGAACTCGCCCTCGAACACGGCGACCGCCAGCGCCAGCGGCAGCAGCCAGAGCGGCTTTGCTGCCCCGAACTGGAACAGCCCGGGCGTGGTCTGCAAAACAGCACAAAGAAGGCCCAGCAGCGCATAGCAGATCCATTTGACGATCTGGCCCCGGCTGCGTTTCCGGCGTGATTCCATCAGGGTCCCTCCTCAGAAACTGGTAATGATGAACGCATGGCGCACCGTGCGGGGGTCGGTACCGGGTTTGATGACGGCAATGGTCGATTTGCCGCTGACCTCGGGCACCAGTTCCTGTACCACGCCCACCAGCAGGTCAGCCGGGAACACCCCGCCCAGCCCGGTGGTGACCACCTGGTCGCTTTTCTCCGTCAGGGTGTTGCGCGCAAGGTTGGTCAGCACGCACAGGCCATCGGCGGCGTATTCGGAGCTGCCGGTGACGATGCCGTTGTCACGGGTGCGGGATACCACGCCCGCCGCGTTGAAGTTGGGGTGAAGAATGGTCATCACCTTGCAGCTGGTGGGCTCAGCCTCCACCACCATGCCCAGCAGGTAGCCCTGGTCACTGACCACGGCATCGTTGACGGCCACGCCATCCAGTGTGCCGCGGTCCAGTGTGAAGCCATAGAAGGAATCCAGCGGGTCACGGCCAATGACAAAGCTGGAAAGATAGCTCATCTCGGGCCGCTGGCTCTGGATGCTTTCCAGTGCCTTGTAGGCCTGGTTCTCGGCCTTGACGCGGTCGTAATCCACCATCTGCTGGCGCAGCTCGGCGTTTTCGGCCTTGAGCGTCTCGTTCTCAGCCATCACGTCATCGATGCTGGTGTACTTTTCCCACAGGGAGGCCACGCCGCCGCTGACCACGGCCGCCACTTTCTGGAATGGAGCAGCCGCCACGCTCAGCAGCTCCTGCGGAGCGGCAGTCAGGCGGCCGTTGGCACCGGCGTAGGCCATGATGCCCACCAGAAACACCGCGATGCCCACCAGGATCTTGAATTTCCAGGTATCGAAAAAGTCTTTCAAGGGGTTTTCCTCCGATTGCAAAAGGGCGCGGACAGCCCAGAGCCGTCCGCACCCTCTGTTACATCGTTACATATGAGCTCCATCGGTGTCCAGCACGTCGTGCAGAACATCCACATGATCCAGCACCGCACCGGCACCCTTGGCCACGCAATCCAACGGGTCCTCCGCAACATGGACATCAATGCCGGTCTCGCTCTGGATCAGCTGATCCAGGCCCCGCAGCAGGGCACCGCCGCCGGTCAGGGTGATGCCGTGGTCGATGATATCGGCGCTCAGCTCAGGCGGGGTGCGCTCCAGGGTCTCCTTGATGGCGCTGGTGATCTTGACCAGGCACTCCAGCAGGGCCTCGCGCACATCCTCAGAGTGGACGACGATGTTCTTGGGCAGGCCGTCCACCAGGTTGCGGCCCTTGATCTCCATGGTCATCTCGGGGTCCATGGGGTAGGCCGAGCCGATCTCGATCTTGATCTGCTCGGCGGTACGCTCACCGATGAGCAGGTTATACTTGCGCTTGATGAAAGCGATGATGGCCTGATCGAACATATCACCGGCCATCCGGACGCTGCGGGAGGCCACGATGCCGCCCAGAGAGATGACAGCGATCTCAGCGGTGCCGCCGCCGATGTCCACGATCATGCTGCCGGTGGGCTCGCTGATGGGCAGGCCCGCGCCGATGGCAGCGGCCATAGGCTCCTCGATGACGGAGACCTGACGGGCACCGGCCTTGAGGGTCGCCTCACGCACAGCGCGGCGCTCCACCTCGGTCACGCCCGAGGGGATGCAGATGACCACGCGGGGGCGGGAGAACATGCTGTTGCCGCAGGCCTTTTTCAGGAAGTTCTCCAGCATATTTGCCGTGATATCGAAATCGGCGATGACACCATCCTTCAGGGGGCGGACTGCCACGATGCTGCCGGGGGTACGGCCGATGACAGCCTTTGCCTCAGCACCCACGCAGCGCACCTCATCGGTCTTGGTATCCACAGCCACGACCGAGGGTTCCCGCATGATGATGCCCTTGCCCTTCATGTAAACCAGGGTATTGGCAGTACCCAGATCAACGCCAACGTCCTTTGACAAAAAACTCATAATGAAGCTCTCCTTCGTATTTCCGGTCTATTCCAAAACGCACAGCAGCCCAAACTCCACAGGGTTTGACCGCCTATCGCAGAATAACACGTTTCTATTATAGCCGCAAGTCAACGTTTTCTCAAGCGTTTTGTCAAGTTTTTCCGTATTTTTCATTTTTCTGTGCGTTCCGCCGCGCAAACTGTCAGAACTGTTCAAGTAGGCGGACCGTCCGGCTGACGGGCAGGCCCATAATGGTGTAATAATCCCCCTCAATGGCATCCAGCCAGACCGCCGCGCGGCCCTGGATGGCGTAGGCACCGGCCTTATCGTAGGGTTCCTCTGTGGCGGCGTACCGCTCGATCTCCTCCTCGCTCAGCGGGAAGAAGGTGACCTTGCAGGTATCCACAAAGCTCTCGGTGCGGGTGCCATCGGAAACGCAGACACCGGTGTGCACATAGTGGGTCGCGCCGGACAGCGCGCGGAGCATCCGTCTGGCATCGTCCGGGCTGTGGGGCTTGCCGAACACCTCGCCGTTCACATCCACCACGGTATCGCAGCCCAGCACCACGGCACCGGGGTGTTCCTTGGCCACAGCAAGGCACTTGCCCCGGGCAAGCTGTTCCACCAGCCGGGCGGGGGTATCCGCCGTCACGGCATCCTCGTCAAAATCGCTGACACAGACGGTAAAATCCGTCGTGTACAGGCTCAACAGTTCTTTCCGTCGGGGGCTCTGGGAAGCCAGGATCAGATCTTTCATACGCTTCACTTCCCCGTTGAGCCAAAGCCGCCCGCGCCGCGCTGGGTATCCCCCAGTTCGGCCGCCTGAGCAAAGGCGGCGGTATACACCGGTGCAATGCAGAGCTGTGCCACACGCTCACCGGGCTGGATGGTATAAGCCTCGGTGCCCAGATTGATCATGGGCACCTTCAGTTCCCCGCGGTAGTCACTGTCCACCACACCCACGCCGTTTGCCATGCACAGGCCGTGCTTGATGGAAAGGCCGCTGCGGGCATAGACCAGCGCCACAGCGTGGGGGCCGGGCAGCTCGATGGCAAGGCCGGTGGGCACCAGCGCCCGCTGCATGGGGGCCAGTGTCAGGGGCTCATCCAGCACGGCGCACAGGTCGGCCGCCGCTGCCCCCGGCGTTGCATAGGCGGGCACCTTGGCCCGGGGGTCCAATACTTTATAGTTTACGGTGATCGGTTCCATAGTATACCTCATAAGTTGTTGCTAAACCTCTCCGTCAAAGCCTGACGGCCTGCGAAGCGAGACTGAGAGGTTTAATTCGTTCCCTTGAAATACAGTCCTCTTGTAAACTCTCCCTCAAAGGGTGCGTGGACACGGATGCTGTCCAGAATGGCGGCTGCTTCCTCCCGGGATTCCAGTGTGAAGTAGGCCACGCCGTAGTCCACAGTCAGAGCACCGGGCTTATCACCCATATAAATAGGTACGGGGTTATAGATCGTCCGCACGCCCATGCCGCAGCGTACCGGGAACTTTTTGGCCTTGCGGTCGGTCAGTTCCCCTGCTTTATTGCAGTGGGCGCAGTCATGGATGTTCTGCAGCGGGCAGGCACGGGTGACCATCAGCGGCATGTGGCCATAGACCAGCACACCGGTGGGCACAGGCTTGCTGTTATGGGTGGGGGCAATGGTGCTGATATCGCTGTCCTTGACTTCGGGCAGGATGAGCACACTGTTCAGGCCATGGTCGGCGTAGAACTGCGCCGCCATCTGGTTGGTGACGTTCAGGCCGAAACCGCCGGTCATCGGCAGGCCACGGCAGAGCCGCAGGTGGGCGATGTTGCTTACCTCATAGCCCGCAAAACCCGCATCCTGAGTAGCGGCAATGCGGCGGGCGGTGTCCTCCTCCAGCGCGCCGAACATCACGCGCGGCAGCTCCAGAAGGGTCTTCTCCCGCCACTCCCGGGGGACCCGGTCGGCCTGGGCAATGGGCAGGATGAGATACTCCACCCCGCTCAGGGCCTGCTCCGGCACCTGCTCCCAAGCTTCAAAGCGGGCGCGCAGGGTGCGGTGAGGCGGCAGAGTGCGCAGGGGCAGAGCATCCGGCTCCGCCTCGTGTACCGGCCAGGGGCGCAGGACCTCCCGCTTTTTCAGCAGGGCCTCCAGCGCATCCCGGCGCAGCTCGTTCACGGCACTGCCCGGCACGAACCAGGGACCGCCGTCCATCTCCACATCGATCTTTTCCACCGCAAAGGGGGTGCCGCCCGTCTTGGAAAGGCTGCGCTGCAGGCTCTCGGTGGGGTCGGTGCGGGCAGGCTGCGGTTCCGCATCGCCGTAGGCAAAGGCCTTGTTGCCGTCCGCGTCGGTCACGGTCAGCTTCTCGCCGCCCTCTTCGATCTCCAGCCTGAACTGCACCGGCACCCGGCTGCGCTCGCGGCGGTAGAGCTCGCGCAGGGCAGGCAGGGTCTTTTTGGTCAGCTCCGCATCGGCTTCGCTGCGCACACCGAACATGGTGCCGTCGATCTTTCCATCCAGATAGCCGGAGGTGAAGCCAGAGCGGCTGAACGCATTTTTCAGCAGGTCACGGTCGTAGGCGCGGCCCTCGCGGCCTGCCAGACAGGCACTGACCGCCGCCGCCACATACTCCGGCGTGCGCAGACGGCCCTCGATTTTGGCCGATGCCACGCCAACGGCCTGCATCCGATCCAGCTTGTCGATGACGGAGTTATCCTTCAGGGAAAGGTGGTGCAGACGGCCCGGTTTGCCCTCGGGCAGCGGGTTTGCCTCAAAGGGCAGGCGGCAGGGCCCGGCGCAGGAGCCCCGGTTGCCGCTGCGGCCGCCCAGGAAGGCAGACATATAGCACTGGCCGCTGACACACATGCAGAGCGCGCCGTGGACAAAGCACTCCGTCTCGATGCCGCAGTGCTTTGTGATGTGCTCCACCTCGGGCAGGCTCAGCTCACGGGCCAGCACCACCCGGGTAAAGCCCAGCTCCTTCAGCTCCAGCGCGCCCTGCAGGGTGTGGACGCTCATCTGGGTGGAGCCGTGGCGGGGCAGGTCGGGGGCGATCCGCCCGATGAGCTGCGCCACCGCCAGATCCTGGCAGATGACCGCATCCGCGCCGCTCTCGGCCACAGCCTTCACGGCACCGGCCAGCGCGGCCAGCTCTCCACCGTAAACGGTGGTGTTCAATGCCACATGCACCTTGACACCCCGCGCGTGGCAGAACCGGACCGCCTCCTTCAGGCTGTCCGCATCAAAATTTCCGGCCCCCGTCCGGGCATTGAAGCCCGAAAAGCCCAGATATACCGCGTCCGCACCGCTGAACACCGCAGCGCGGAGCATCTCTTCACTGCCCACCGGGGCAAGGATCTCGATCTTTGGCATAATACTCCCTTTGTTCCGGCGCGCTCACCGCGCCCCCATTCACGCTTCCGTCTTTGCTTCCCGGTCGGCCTTCTGCTTGGCCTGCAGGCGTGCCAGCTGCTCCCGCAGGGCATCGTTTTCACGCCGCAGCGTTTCATTTTCCGTTCTCACCTTATCCTCAGCCAGCTTTGCCCTGGCGGCATCGGCAATATAATCCTGGATCTGGCTGCGCATATTCTCGGCGCTGCCGGTGCTCTTTTTGTATTCATCCAGATAATCCATGGCGCAGAACACCGCCGCCTTGGTCACCGAAAGGTTTTCGTTGGTGTCCAGCAGCTTGGTGATATCCTCATCCAGCCGTTTGGCCAGAGAGGCGATATACTTTTCGGAATCCGTCGTTGCGATCGCATAGGGCGCGCCCGCAATGGTCACTCTCACTTTATTAACCATCGTATCCTCACTAATAATTACTCTGAGCGGAGTTTGTGGCCGAGTTTCCTGCCCCGGCGCACGCTTTTGCCCCCGCCGGGACAGCCGTTCACTTCTTATTATAATATAAATGCGTGCCAAGAGAAAGTGCTATTTTTGAATTTTTTGCATATTTACCAGAAAGATTGTGATAAAAATGTCAGTTACGGCAAAAATCGGCATTTTTCCTTGCTTTTACGAATAGAACTGATTATAATGTTCTTGTTGTGGTAACAGGGAGAGGGAAAGAGGAGAAATTCCCTGTTGCGATATTTCAAAACAGCACAAGTGTGTGTGCGGATAGGAGTTCCTTATGACTACAAAAGAATTTGCAAAAATTCTTCAGGACAAGCTGACCAGCGAGTACGGCGTGGATCTGAGCGTTGCTTCCAAGCAGCAGATCTACCGCTCTCTTGCCCTGATCTGCCGTCAGATGATGAGTGAGAACCACAAAAAGTTCCAGTCCAAGGCCATTGGCACCGGTACCAAGCAGGTATACTACCTCTGCATGGAGTTCCTGATGGGCCGCAGCCTGAAGATGAGTCTGTTCAACCTGGGTCTGGAAGATGTTGCCCAGAAGGTGCTGGCTGATGCCGACATCAACATCGAAGGCATCTTTGAGGAAGAGCCCGATGCAGGCCTGGGCAACGGCGGTCTGGGCCGTTTGGCAGCCTGCTATCTGGACGGCATGGCCACCACCGGCATCTGCGGCACCGGCTACTCCATCCTGTACGAGTACGGCATTTTCAAGCAGAAGATCGTGGACGGCTGGCAGCAGGAGCGCGCTGACAACTGGCTGCCCGGTGGTCAGGTCTGGCTGAAGAGCCACCCCGATCAGGCCATCGAGGTCCGCTTTGACGGCGAGATCCGCGAGAACTGGGATCACGGCTTCCACTATATCCAGCACACCAACTACAACAGCGTTATGGCTGTGCCCTCCGACATGTATGTGCAGGGCTACGACGGCAAGGGCGTTGCCAAGCTGCGCCTGTGGCAGGCCAAGGCTCCTGACTTTGATATGTCCAGCTTCTCTCTGGGCAACTACAACACTGCCATGAGCAAGAACGCCAGCGCCGAGCTGATTTCCAAGGTGCTGTACCCCAACGACAACCACATTGAGGGCAAGATCCTGCGCCTGCGCCAGCAGTACTTCCTCTCTGCCGCATCCATCGGCGATATCGTGCAGAACCACCTGTCCACCTACGGCACGCTGGAGAATCTGGCCGACAAGGTCGCCATCCAGCTGAACGACACCCATCCCACGCTGGCCATCCCCGAGATGATGCGCATCCTGCTGGATGAGTGCGGCTTTGACTGGGATAAGGCCTTTGAGATCTGCCAGAAGGTCTTTGCCTACACCAACCACACCGTTATGGCCGAGGCTCTGGAGAAGTGGAATGTGGACATCTTCAAGATGACCCTGCCCCGCATCTACCAGATCG
>UMHJ01008036.1_pt1 | contig 19318 bp, 19 predicted proteins | sample 1965511 | NCBI WGS metagenome assembly UMHJ01 (sample SAMEA4836096, study PRJEB28245) | human gut metagenome | biome: gut microbiome; material: fecal sample | place: Denmark | collected 2008
ATCGAGTGGGAATAATCAAAGACCCTTTACGAGGGAGGTCGGAAACGGCCTCCCTCGTTTTTTATTTGCGTGCCATGGGTGCTTATGCATTGTGGTGTATGTGGTACATGCAAACCAGCCATGCAATCTCTCAAGCTGTTTAGCTGGGATTATTGTTTGCTGGTATGTTTTAAAGTGCTTTCAATTACCGAAGCAACGCCATCAATTTATTTCTTATTAATGCTGACCGGCAGATTGCGTCCGCCCGCAAGAGGCCGCTCGGACTGGTACTCAAAATGTACTCACGACGTTTTGGGTATCGATTTACAGGTACTCACAGACGGCAAAAACGGGTGTCTACCTCGATATATTCGTTATCCCCAACGATTCCTCAACGAATACTGACTAGTGATTGAGTGCTGCATGACTCTAATTATCTACGTAATTACGTAATTACGTATTCTGAAGTAAAATGATTTCGATCAATTAAGGAACGTAGAACAGGTCAATTCGGAGGGACGACCATGGAGGAAGATCAGGCTGTTCATGCCGAAAGGGAGCTGGATAAGTTCACGCTCTCGATAACCCGCGAGGATAAGCGGGCTCTTAAGTCCTATGCCGCGCGCCAAGATAAGACAGTGGCTAAAGTCCTGCGCGAATGGATTGACGAGAAGTGCAAGGGGGAGAAGTGATGTCTCAGACGGCGCAAGCAGTTGTTCAGAATCTTGTTGATCGCGCTGCCAAGCTGGGCGATCGTCAGCTCGCTGCGGACATCCGCGCCTTTGCGGCGCAGCGCCAGTTTGGGCTTGTATTTGAACACAACCGTCCAGAACGACTTCGCCTTTATGGCAAACCTATCATGAAAGGCGATGTCGTACAGGTGCTTCCCGAGCGTGGTAAAAAAGAGGACTCTAACTCCCAACTGCTATGGTTGGTAAATACCGTTCGGGGGGGGGTCGCTGATCTAGAGCCATATCAATCGTCCTCATATGACGAAAACGAATGCGAGCCCCGCTCCGTTGCTGTCGACGATGTTGTGCCTGTTGCTGAATATGACCAGCCGATTTATGCTGGCCTCAAAGAGACTGGGCGTGTCGAGCGCGGTGGCGATAAGCCCTATCAAGTAGTCATCAACGGCGAAAACTACCATGCTCTTGAAACCTTGGCCTTTGCCTATGCAGGCAAAGTGGACTGCATATATATTGACCCGCCCTATAACACCGGCGCCCGCGACTGGAAATACAACAACGATTACGTCGACGGCTCCGACGCCTATCGTCACTCCAAGTGGCTCGCCTTCATGGAGCGCCGCCTCAAACTCGCCAAGCAACTGCTCAATCCCAACGATTCCGTACTTATCGTCACAATCGATGAGAAGGAGTACCTGAGACTGGGTTTGCTGTTGGAAAACGTATTTCCCGGAGAGCGAATTCAAATGATCAGCAGTGTTATTAACTCTGCCGGCGTATCACGTGGGGACTCTTTTTCCCGCAGCAATGAATACTTGTTTTTCGTCATGTTCGGATCCGCCGCACCGCGCAAACTTGTCTTGCCAGACGAATGGCACGGAAAAGTGAAGAATAAAAAGCAAGTTCTGACTTGGAATCAGCTCGCCAGGGCTGGCACCAATTCACGCCGCGTCGACAGGCCCAACCTTTTTTATCCCATCTATGTTGCGGAAGACGGCAGTCACATTATTGAAATCGGAGAGCCCGTTGCCCCAGATACGCCGCGCGATAGCATACTCCCACTTCCGGGCACCCGCGCAATATGGCCAATAAAGGCGAATGGAGTCGAGGGCAATTGGCAAGTGAGCCCCGCCAAGCTGCGCTCTCTCTACAAACGCGGATTTGTGAAACTCGGAAAGCTAACAGAAAAAGGAATGCGTCTAACCTATCTCAAGGCTGGAGAGGTCAAAAAAATCGAATCTGGCGAGGTCGCTATTGTTGGTCGCCGAACAGACGGTTCAGTAATACCGGATGAAAACGCTACCGAGCAAGGATATATCCCTGGAAGTCAATGGGATATTCCCTCTCACAACGCAACGTACTACGGGTCGCGTTTACTCCTCTCAATGATGGCTGATCGCAAGTTTCCTTTCCCCAAATCTCTCTATGCTGTCGAAGACACTATTCGCTTTTTCGTCGCAGACAAGCCCAATGCTCTTGTGGTTGACTTCTTTTCCGGCTCAGGCACAACGGCACATGCCGTCATGCGCCTGAATCGACAAGACGGCGGACACAGGCGCTCCATCAGCGTTACGAACAACGAGGTCTCCGAAGACGAGGCAAAAAAGCTCACCAAGCGAGGGCTCCGGCAGGGCGATCCCGAGTGGGAGGCCCTAGGCATCTGCCAGTACATAACGAAGCCGCGTGTCACTGCGGCCATCACGGGCAAGACGCCTGTGGGTGACCCCATCAAGGGCGACTATAAATTTACGGACGAGTTCCCCATGGCCGACGGGTTCGAGGAGAACGCGATCTTCTTCGACCTCACCTACGAGGACCCCGATGCCGTTGAGCTTGGTGTGGCGTTTGAGGAGATTGCGCCTTTGTTGTGGCTGCGCGCCGGCGCTCGCGGACGCGTCATTGAGCATGAGGAGCCGGGCTATGCCATCTCCGATAGCTATGCCGTGCTCTTCGATTTCGCCGCCGTCCGCGATTTCGCCAAGGCACTTAAGGGCCGCCCCGAGGTTGCCTGCGCGTTTGTGATCACCGATGATACGGCGCGCTTCGCCGGGGTCAAGGCCCAGCTCCCCGGACTCGACGTGGTCCGGCTTTACGAGAACTATCTGCAATCATTCAAGATTGCCGCCGAGGATGCGGTGAGGTAAGCATGAGAGTCGAACTTAAGGATTTTCAAGCCGGGGCAGTCGAGACCCTGGTGAACAAGTTGCAGTCGATGCGTCGACGCTACGAGCAGGACGGCGAGCTGTCCTCGATATGCCTCGCATCCCCCACGGGGTCGGGCAAGACAGTCATGTGCGCGGCGACGATCGAAGTGCTCTTCTTCGGAGACGACGATTTGGGCCTCAGGCCCGACGAGAATGCCGTCGTTCTTTGGCTCTCGGACTCCCCGAGCCTGAACGAGCAGACGAGCGTACGTTTCTCCAACGTGGCGGACAAGCTAGCAGACAGCATCCTTGACAGGCGCCATCTGGTCACAATTACCAACGACTTCGGAGCCGCGCACGACATTCTCGAGCCGCGCCACGTCTATTTCCTCAGCAAGGACCTGCTCAGTAAGAACGGCCTGCTCACCAAGGGTAGTGAGGTCAACTCCGGCCGCGTGTTCTGGGACATCCTTGATCGCACCATCAGGGACCCGGAGCGTAACCTTTATCTGTTCATAGACGAGGCCCACCGCGGTCTGGGGGCCAATGCCTCGAGCGAGCGCGGCGCAGCAACGATCTACGCTAGCCTCATTGATGGGCTCGACGGCCGTGCAGCGATGCCCATCGTCGTCGGGGTCTCTGCCACGCCGCAGAGGTTTGAAGCGGCCATGGACCAGCGCGCCGATCGCGTGCGTATGCCAAAGGTCGCTGTGACCCCTCGCGAGGTCCAGGAGTCGGGTCTGCTCAAGGACATCATCGAGTTGCGCGTGCCAGAGAAGGACGACCCAGTCGAGCACCAGTACCTCACTATGGCGTGCGAGCGCTATGCCCTGGCCTGCCGCGAGTGGGGCGAGTACTGTGCCCGTGAGGGTGAGAGTTCCGTCAACCCGCTGCTGCTCATCCAAGCGGCGGACAACGTGAGCAACTCGGCCCTGGCTGAGATGTGCGACCAGATCACGGGCCTGGTCCCCGGTCTTTCCGAGGCGATGTCGTTCGCCAACGTCTTCGGCGAGCATAAGGACATCGCGGCGGGAAAATACCTCATTCCCTATGTCGAGCCCGAGTTCGTTCAGGACACCTCGCGCATTCGCGTGCTCTTCGCCAAGGAGGCTGTCTCCAACGGATGGGACTGCCCGCGAGCGGAGGTCATCTTCTCGCAGCGTAGGCGTTCGGACTCGACCTATATCGCACAACTCGTGGGACGTATGGTACGCACTCCACTTGCGCGGCGCATCGAATCCGATGATCTTTTGAACTCCGTCGCCTGCTACCTGCCCCAGTTCAATCCCGAGAGCACTCAGGACGTGGTCGACTACCTCATGGGCCGCAAGGACGACATGGGCGAGAGCTCCATCGGCAAGCAGAACATCGTTCTCAACCCCGTGACTATCACGGCGGCTGCGCCCAAGTCCGAAGCCGACTACCAACAGGAGCTCAAGGCGTACGAGGAGAACGAGAAGGCCATCGAGGCGGCGCGGCAGGCACAACCCGGCTACCAGGCGCCGCTTGCCGGCATCGCGATTCAGGAGCCGTTGGACATGCAGAGAACGCAGCCCTCGCTTGCCTCGGCGGTCAGGCCCGTCGACGTACCGGCGCCAGAAGCGGAGCTGACGCCTCAGCCCGCAACGGGCAACTACGTTGTAGCACCTGCCCCGCAGCAACCTGCGACCCCTGAGCCAAGTTCCACACAGACCGAGCCGACCCAGCCCGTCTCGGTCGTAAAACCCGTGCCCATGGCAAAGCCCAAGCCGCCCACCAAGCGCGAGCGGTCTTTCACGTACCAGGATTGGCAGGGCATCCGCACAGCCTTCGATTCCATCCCCGTCCAGCGCATTCCGAAGAAGGCTAGAAACGAATTCCAGAGCCTGGTTAAGACGGCGACTCTGCTTGTCGAGACTGGCCTCGATGTCAATGCCGCAGCCGACGTGAAAAAACAGTTCGTCCAGAAGCTCAAGGGATACATCGTTGCTAACGAGGACGAGTACCGCGAAACCAAACACGACGTAGAGGTTGCCGAGACCGTCAAGATCACGCTCGACAAGCTCAACGAGACCGAGGACCAGGAGCAGGAGGAGGCCCGCACGGACGCCGAGGGTCTCAGAAAGGCCGCCCGCGACGCCGACATGCATTTCACTAAGGAGTTTGCGAATGAGTATCGTCGCGCCAACTTCAAGGAGCTTGGGCGGCCCGAGTGCGACCTGCGCCTTGCCGCGGCGGTGCGCACGCAGGCCATCGTTGATGCGCTCGAGGGCTGGGCGGCCCAATGCCGAAAGGGATACTTCGATAAGGTCGATGGATCTGGCGATTATGACTACCTTAACGACGTGGCAAAGCAGCGCTACGACGAGCTGGCCCGTGAAACCGAGGGCAAGCGTCTCACAAAGATAGAGTGGCCCACGTCTGCCAGCACGTCGGACGACTTCGCTAAGTATCCGTGCCATATCGTGCAGAAAGAGGACGGCCTCTGCCCGCTCGACCTGAACCCGACGGAAGACTATATCGTTAGGAACGAATTGGCGAAGAATCGCACGGTTGCCTTCTATCGCAATCCGTCGGGCAGCATGTCTGCCAAGGCGTTTTCGATCCCGTACATGTCTTCGGTGGGACGCAAGGCCCTGCATCCAGACTTCCTCTTCTTCGTGAAGGATGCTGAGGGTGTCATCAGGCCGTCCATCGTCGACCCGCATGGCGAGTTCCTCGGTGACACGCTGGCAAAGCTCAGAGGCTATGTAACCTACTTGCGCGATTATCCCGACGTGTTCAAGCAGGTGCTCTTCGTCGGTGATATGGGCGAGGGCGTGTACAAGGTGCTCAACCTCCTGCGCCCCGAGGTCCAGGATGCCGTCATGGCCTACAGCGATGTCGACTGTAAGGCGCTCTTCTACGGTTCCTTCGCAAACGATTATCACTAGGATCGTCGGGATTTGCCCGGCAGACGTCTCGGCCATATACCAGAAGAGAAATAGTAAGGCACGCTAAGGCGGCCATCCGTTAGGGATGGCCGCCTCTTTTCAGTCTTGACCCATGTTTTCCAACGTTTCGGTGGCATTCGCCGGTCATGACCTCGTATCCGTTACGCGGGTGGCACCTCCGCTACGCCGCGTCAAGGGGCCCATGAGACCCCGCACAAACCTCCGCTTCGCTCCGGTTGGTGGAGGTCGTCATGGACTCCCTTGACCCGTCTTCGCTCCGGTGCGGCTTTGCAGGGAGCAAAGCCGACGACGACGCGCGGCGTCGCCATTCGGCTTTGCCCGCAGGGGCGAGATGTTCAGGGCAGCGTGCCCGGAAACGGAGGAAGAGATGCAGCAGCTGATGACGAGGGAAATCGCCAAGACGGCTCCAAGGCTCTACGAGCAGGACGGAGCAGAGGACCCCACGGTCTACGCCCACTACTTCTCGTGCATGAACGGATGGGACTGGTGGCTGCTCGAGTTCGACGGCACGGACGAGGCGTTCGGCCTCGTCGAGGGCTACGACGACGAGCTCGGCTACTTCAGCATCAAGGAGATGGAGGAGCTGAACCGCCAGATGGGGTTCGCCGCCGTCGAGCGCGACGAGCACTTCTCCCCGAAGCCGCTCAGCGCCGTCAGGAGGAGGTAGCTCCATGGAGATGGACGAGTTTGGCGCCGTGGGCAGATTCGGCAAGTCCCTGAGCGGGGCCGCCGGGCTGACTGTCGTCGTCGAGTTTGAGTCGGGCGGCGAGGGCGGGGCGTTCGAGATGGGTACCGCTCCGGAGGGGTCGCCCGAACTCGGGCGACTCGTCTCGTGCGCGCGCGACGAGGCCGACGCTCTGGTGGAGGATGGGGGCGGATGGGCTGCCGTCCGCATCGGATTCGGCGACGTGGAGAGCATCGACTGCGAGAGCGGCCGAACCGTGCACGTTGCCGGAGAGGAGTGAAGCGCACACAGAGAGCGCGGGCATGCCATCGGCGTGCCCGCGCCAGCTTTTCCGGGGATGCCTCGCGTCATCCCCGAACCCCTGCGCGCCAAGGGGCGGCGCCCCTTGGAACCTTGGCCAAGGCGACTCGGGAAACATGGAGGATACTGAGACCCATGCACCCGGCGGCATCAATAGATCTCAACCTGATGCTTGACCTCTACGGCCTAGAATTCGGCGGCTTCCGCTACTTCGTGGCACCGCAAGAAGAGCACTTATACCCAGTGGTCACAGTCTCATCCCATGCATCGCGCACCTGCACCTGCTCGTCATAGGCCGCTTGGTCGGTCACGGTTTCATAATACCCCTGCTTTACAGTCACATAGGTAGAGTGATAGCTTCCGCAATTACCACCATTCATAAGAGAGTTGTTAATATGCCCCCAAGGGTCAGACGTGATATCCGCACCGCACTGGTTGCAGATATAGTGTTCCTCCGTCACCGCGTCATGCCATACCTGATGCGTCACCGCGTCGTGGTGGACGGTCTTGTACTGAGCGTCGTGATGGACGGTTTTTGTCTGGGCAACCCAGTTGTGCTGATGCGCCGGGGTGTCATCCTTTTTCGATGAACTGCCTGAATTGGAGTTTGAGCCGGAGTTGCTGCTGTTGCCGCCACTCGGCTTGCTATCGGATTTTCCCTCGTCTTTCTTGGAGGATGAATTGCTCTTGTTTCCAGAATTATCGGAGCTGCCTGTGGTCTTCCCATTATCCTTCTTGGAGCCGTTGGATGAACCTGAATCGCTCTTCTTGCTGTCGGAAGTTTCCGGGGTCTTCGCGTCGGACTTCTCTTCCTTGGCGGACTCCTGAGCCTTCTCGGTCTCCTTCTCGACGGCATCGGTATCGGCGTTCGGGTTCTTCTTGATGTTGTCCTCGAACTTCTTCACGACCTCAGCGCCCTTGTCCCCGGTCAGGGTGGAATCGCCCTTCTTCACGGCTTCCGCAACGTCCTTGGCAATGGCTGTCAAGTCATCTTTCGTTACCTTGTCCGCATCCACCTTATCGAAAGTCACGCCTGTGGCAACTGTCTTGTCGGCTTTTCCGGCGGTAACCTTCTTCGATGGCACCTTATAGATGGAGCCGTCGGCGTTCACCGGTGAGATGAATGTGACGGTATAGGTACCGGACTCACCGACCTTCACGGTCACCTGCTTGTTCGCGGCGATGGCGGTGTAGAAGTCTACTTTCCCGTCCTCATCCTCGATATGGGCGATGACGGGCGTGGAGGTTTCCGTATCCCAGCCGTCAGCCTTCACCTCAAGGGAAAGCACCATGTCCTGCTCCTCATCGTCCTTTGACTGGGACACCGCAGGGGCGTTCGCTTTGCCCGTCCAATCCGCATGTGTGATGGCATATCCACCGCCGCCGATGAGAAGCGCCGCACAGAGGATTCCCGCACCAGCCGCGCAGACCTGCTTACGGGAGAACTCGCGCCCGAAGAGCTTGATTCGACCGCTATTTTCCATTCGTGAACACCGGGTCATACATCGTCTCTCCCAGCTTCAGAACCAGGCTGTCGTTACGTTTCTCGAGGGTATAGGCCACCGACGCCCCATCGGCCGTCAGCTCGCCCTTGTAAACGAGCGGGCGCGGTGTCGAGTCGGTATCCTTCGCCCTCTGGTCTTTGACCGTGAGGCTGTACTTTCCCGAATGGTCCGATGCAGCCCATTCGTCATCACTGGGACCTTGAGTGAACAGATAGCCCTTTTGGTTATACGACGCCTTCTTGAATGCGATCTTTCCGCTGTCGAAGTTGATCTCCTCGGGGCTCGCCATGGACTCCGGCCGGTTCGAGCGTTCCCATTCCTGCGATTCAAGCAGCTCTTTGACGCGGGCGACCGCCTTGCCGGTGTAGTCCTCGTAGTACTTCTTCGCATCGTCCTCGCTCAGGAAATAGCGCTCGCCGTACTCCTCGTCGCCAGAGGGGATATAGGCATCCGCATCGTCGGCCTTCTTGAGCGTCAGGGTACCGAGCTCGCTTGAGCTCAATACGATGTTCTCGTCTTCCTGCCTCCACGTTCCCGAGGACTCGAACGACCCTGCGTAATGCCAGCCGTCCCCGTCGTCGAAGGTGATCGTCGTCTCGGAACCCAGCTTGTTATTCGTCATCTTCCCGAGGGCGACGTTGTCGCAGACCGATATGTAATAGAGCGTCTTTCCCTTCACTCCCGTCGGTCCGCATCCGCTCAAGCCGCTCAATCCGGCAATCGACATCAGTCCGACAGCGCCCAAAAAGCCGCGCCGGGATACATTCATCGCCATGGCAGTTCTCCTTTGATTCATAGATGGTACTTACGGCGATCCCTTCAACCTGGAAAAGGGCCACGTGAGCATTGTATTGCAAATTGTCACTTATATAGGTGTGACTCATATAGGTCCGACTCAAATCATTGGCACCACCAGTCGGGAGGTACCAATGACTCAGCTAGATGCAAAAATGAAAGTCGGACTTCGCATCAAGGAATTGAGAAACGCTCTTGGATACAGCCAGGAAGCCCTTGCGTACTCGATAGAGATGTCTCGAACCTATTTTGCCGAGGTCGAAACCGGGAAACGGAACATCTCGATCGAGAACATAGAGCGCATAGCAAGGGGCCTTGGTGTTTCTCTAAGGGAGTTTTTCGATTCCGACCTGTTTACGGGGTGACTCGGTGACGGATCGCTGGATAAAATCTGTGGATGCGCGGTGCTGCTTCTCTTTATGCTATTCGAATATCGCGAGACCTGTTGACTTCTATTTCCGCCACGAATCGGCGGTGCAGGATAAGGCTCCACTACGTTTCGCCGGAGGCAAACGGCGCAACTCGGCGAGCCGAGTTCAAAAGCGCAGGTAGATGCCTGCGCCTAAAACGAAAAACACCCGCATCCACGTGTAGCGCGCGGGCGCGGGTGCGTAGTTGATTGGGGCGTTTCCGCTGGATATGGGCGATTACGCGGCTAGAAGCCCTCGGGAACGTAACCTGCGGCCGTTTTCGGCTTCGTCGGCGCTGTCGACGTGGCGTCGGGGGCGGTCGGGCCCCGCCAAACCCTCGGTGCCGCCTCGTTCCTGATCTTGCGGCGAGCGGTTGATCGCTCCATGAGTGTTCGTTCGGCATCGGGTGACGTCATCCCGAGCATGGGTCCCACGAAAGTCTCGGTAACGTCCCTGCTGGGGAAGGCCATGGGTACGCCGTCGTGGATCACGAGGGCTCCCGTCTCGCGGCCGGTCCAACGCTGGAGCTCGTCGGGCGTGATGAGCGGCCTGCGCACGAGTCCCTCGCTCGTGCCCGTCGAGCCGGTGTTCGTTCCCTTAGTTCGGCTCGTGGACTGCGCGACCGCCGTGTAGGAGCCCATCGACTCCGAGAGCTTGCGCGCGGTGTCGAGGTTGGAGCAGGAGAGAACGACCTTGTCCTTGAGGAGGTCGAGAATCGTCTCGGCCTCTTCTCGGCTGTAGCCGGAGACGGACTGGAGCTGGAGGAGCGACTGACAGAACCAGAGAACATGGACGCCTTCCGAGCGCATCTCTCCCAGGTCCTGGACGATCCTCTCGTTGCGGCCGAGGGAGGCCGCCTCATCGAGGAGGAGGACGGTCTCGACGGGGCAGCGCCCGGCATGGCCCGCGGCGCAGGAGCGCAGCGCCGAGAGCGCTTGGGAAACGAAAGTCTGGACGAGTCGCTTGTAGTTGCCCGTTGCAGAGGATGATGAGATGAAGACCACCGTGGGCTCCTCGCCGATGCCCCCGAGGCCGCACTCGTCATCGTGGAGCATCCGAGCCACGTTGCCGTCGACGTACTCGGTGAGGCAGTTGCTCAAGGTCGAGACGATGCCGGGCCCGCCCCCGTGCTCACCGTTGAGCCCGCCGAGGAAGGGGAGCGCGGGGTCTTCCGCGGGCAAAGACGCTGCCAGGGCGGCGATGCGGTCAAGCGGTCCCTGGTCGCCCGACGGCGAGATCGCGGCAGCGACGGACATGACGGTTTTCTCGTCTTCCGGGATGGACGCGTCCTCGATGAGGGCGAGGGAGATACCGACGAAGAGGTTCCGAGCGCCGTCGTAGAAGAACGGTTGGCTTTTCGACGGCGCGGGCACGATGCAGCGTGCGAGCTCACGCAGCTCCCGTGCACAACCGCCGGCCCCCTCCGCCCCAAAGGCCTCCTTTGCCCTCTCGAGCGGATCGAATCGTACTGAGGATGCAGGCGCGTCGAACATCACGTCGACGATGCGGTGAGTGCCCGTCTTCTCGAACACAGGCTCAAGGAAGGCCCTGAGCTCGCCCTTGATGTCGTTGATAATGAGGGAGCGGCCTTGCTCAAAGTTTGCCAAGGCTGACAAAATGGCGACGCGGCGGCTCTTGCCCTCGCCGCTCTCGGCGAGGACGCAGGCATGGACCGAGTCGATGAGCCTGACGCTCCTCCCGATCTCGCCCACGACCAACGTGCCGCCCGAGGGCTTGCCGCCCTCCTGCCATGACTCGCTCCTGTGCTTAAGCTCGCCGTGCGCCGAGACGAGCCTCGCGTCGCCGTGGATGGGCGCGCCCGGCGCACGACGCCCGCCGACCCAGGTCCCGTCGTGGAGCCAACGCGACCAGTCGAGATGGCTCCAGATGCCGACGGCTATTGAGACAGTGAGGGTTGCCGCGCACCCCACGAGGAAGACATCGTCCCGGATCAGCTCCGGCAGGACTTCGAGCGGGTTTTGGAACATGGTGCCGGGGAGTTCGGGCGCTGCGGCCATCCCGAAGCTCGTGAGCGTCGCGGCGATGCCGACGACCCATGCTTCCAGCCAGCGCCATGCCGCCGGCAGCAGGACGAGCGCGATCGCGGCCCCAGCGGCCGCGCCGGCGGCGACACAGCGCTTGAGGTGCGCGCCCTCGTCGACGTTGAAGCTCTTCTGCTTGCTCATAGAATCATTCCCTTCACTATTGTTTTCGCTGAGTCGAGCACGATGCCCGCCGCATCGCCCCTGATCGCGGCCGATACGGCGGCTGCGAGCGCCCTCGCGAGCGCGCGCTCGGCCTTCTGGCCGACTTCGTCTGACAGGTCCTTCTTGCCTTTGGGACTCTCTGTTGCGGACGCGAGCGCTTTGGCAAGGGCCCTGCCCACAGCAACGGGGGCTTTTGCCATGGAAAGCGCATAGGACGGGCACGACCGGAGGCATCTCTCCGGGATGGGCCCGCGCTCGCGGACGGCTTCTCGCGCCCCCTCCAGGTCTTTTCCGGTGACGCAGGCGCGGACCTCGCCGACGAGCGGCCTCATGCGCTTGCGCTCCGTTGCGGGCCCGTCGTCCGGCCTTGCGGACCTTATCGGTTCCCTTTCGGGGTCCGTTGCCCGGTCGGGTGCGATGACCCTCAGCAGGGCGTTGCCCTGGCGCGCGCGTAGCTCGTGCATGGCGTCGTTCAAGTAGCGGTCCCGCGCAACACCTTCGAGCCCCTTGAGGCCGGCGCAGCGCTCCACGGACTCGCGGTAAGCCGCGCCCGCCTCCTTGATTTCAGGGTGCCTCGACCCTGCTTCCTCGATTGCGGCATCGACGGCCTTGGCGACATCTGGGTGCCAGCGGCGGAGGTGCGCGTAGGAGATGCGGCCGTCCGCAGGCAGCGTGACGCCAATCTCATCGGCGGGGATATGGCGGACGGCGTCGACCGCCCGCGACCTCGCGAGGTCGCGGGCCTCGTGCTCGGCCGCGAGCGCCGGGGCCAGGGCCGCGTCGGTGAGCGCGTTCCTTGCCCGGTCGAGCCTGTTGCGGGCCATGAGCGAATCGAACGAGCCGTCGGACGACCAGGCAATAACGTGCACGTGCTTGGAATTCGGGTGGTTCTCGTGCTCGGCGGCTACCCAACGGACGCTGGACTCGGGGATGCCCATTGCCTCGGCAAGCGCCGGCGTGAGGTTTCGGCGGCAGAAGCGCTGCCAGTCCTCCTTGCATGCGAGATCGAGCTCGCACGCCTCGTCCCTGCGGACGCTGAGCACAGCGGTGGCAATCGCACCGTCGGCCTTTTCGAGCTCCCTGCGGGCCGTGCGGAGCTGGACGGCCCCGTTCTGGTCGAAGAGCGCGGTCGACCCGGGCCTCTCGGCGCAGTAGCCGACGATCCCCATCCTCTCGGCGAGCTCGGAGCGCCTGAGGTCGTCGACGGTGGCGGATTTGTCGGCCCCCTCGCGCGTGGCGACGTACTCGACGTTGTTGGTGATGACGGCGGAACGCCCGCGCGACCCGGAGAGGTGCACACGGGCGTTCACGACGAGGCTGCTACGACTTGCCATCTGAAAGGCGCTCCCTCGCCTCCGAGAGCGTCATGCCGCGCTGCATGAGGCCGGCCTGCTTGTCGTAGGCGGCGTAGATGTCCGATGCGCTCACGCCGTCCAGGCCATTGAACGTGCCCTTCTCGATCTCGACGGAGGCGATTGCCGCGACGATCGAGGCACGCGTGGCGCGGTGCACGACGCGCGCGATGCGGTCCTCCTGCTCGGCGTTGCGCTCGCCGAGCGTGCGGTCGAGCTGCTCGAGCAGCGGCTGCATCACGCCGCGCAGGTAGCCGCCGAGCTCGGTGGAGTAGAGCGCCAGGCCGTCGGAGGCGAGCCCGCCCGCGATGAGCTCGCGGGCGGCCGCGCTGTCGGTCAGGCCCTTGGAGACGCCGTAGGCGTGCAGGCGGCGGTAGTCATCGGGGGAGAGTCGGAGGCTCATGACCTTCGACCCGTCTTTTCCGATGGCCATTTTAGAGTCCCTCGTTCGGGAGGGGCGCACCGACGGCGCGGAGGGCGGCGATGTTCTCGGGCGTGCGCTCGTAGGTCCTGGGCCAGAAGGTGACGGGCACCATGGCGAGGTCATCGCGGGGGATGCCGTAGGCGAAGAGGTAGGCCTCGATGGCGTCGCCGTATTCCGCATCGTTGACGCGGTAGGCATCGGTGAAGAAGATGCCGGTCGGGTCGTCGTTGCAGCCTTTGACGAAGTAGACGCCGTTCCCGCCTTCCTTGAACGGGTTCAGAATCTTGAAATCCGGCTTCGCGTAGTAGGCGATTCCGGCGCGGACGATGCGCGTGAAGCCCGGGTGTTCGACAGGACGCGCCGCGCGCGCGAAGCCCAGGTCGGGGTCGGACTCCAGCAGATGGGTGAGCACGGAGCCGACGGCGTCGTCCTTGTGCTTGGGGACGGTCCCGAGGAGGTCGTCGAGGTGCGATTTGATTTTCTTGACAAGTTCCATCATGGTTTTCCTCTCTGCCGGTGCCGTATGGGTACCGGCGATTCATTTGAGCTTCTTCGTTGGTGACGCTTCTAGCTGCGGCGAAACGTTGCGGTGCCGAAGGTGCCAAAGAACAGGAAAGAGTTTCTGGGCCAATGGCACCTTTGGCACCATCGAGAGACTTTGCAGGTGAGGGGCGGCGAGGGAGGTGCCGCAACGGAATGCTGCGGCACCTCCATCGGCCCTAATCCGTCTCCCGGTACACCCAGCAGCGCTGCTTGCCGTACGGGGGACAGTGGCGCTTGTTGCCCGGGACCCATCCAGGGCACTGCGATGACAGGATGCGGCTGACCATCTTGCAGTTGGCCTTGGTCTTTTCGAGATGGAGGGCCTTGTCGAGGATCTCGAACGTGCACATAGGACGGTCGGTGTTGCCGGGGAGATACGCGAGGACCTTCTGCACGCAGGGGTCTTCCTCGACAAAGCGTCCGCGCTGTGCGGCCGCCTCTGTCTCCATCTCAGGCGTTAGGACGGTCGAGAAGCGGGAATCACCCGTTTTCATCCACGTGCGGGCCTCTGCCCATGCCTGGTGGACGGCGGCGGGAAAGCTCTCGTCGAAGACGGAACTCTCCGTGCGCTCGATGCCGCAGAGCACCGGGAGGAAGCGCCTTGCGCCACTCGTCCGCTCGCGGATGAAGTCGGCCTCGTTCGTGGTACCGACGAAGACCACGCGCCGGGGAAACGCCTCCGTCCTGCGGCAATAGGCCCCTCGGAATTCATCGACCTGACGGGTGACCCCAGCCTTCACGCTCTCGATAGAGCGCTCGGACATGCCGTTGAGCTCGGGGATCTCAATGATCCACTTGCCCCGGTTCTGCTCGCCCGTGAGCTTGACGTCGCCGAGGTTGATCACGGAGTCGCTGAAATACTCGTCGTGCATGGCGAGGCCCCTCGCGAAGGAGGACTTGCCGATGCCTCCGGCACCGCACAGGATGGGCATGTAATCGGCCTTGCAGCCCGGGCTGTAGACGCGGGCGATGCCCTCGCAGAACAAGATGCGCTCGACCTCCGAGACGTATGCGTTCCTCTCCGCGCCAAGGTAGACATTGAGGAGCGTCCCTACGCGCGGGATGCCGTCCCAGGTGAGGGCGTCGAGCATGGCAACGAGCGGGTCATAGGCGTTGTCCTCGCCGACGATGGTCAGCGCGAGCAGCATGAACTTCTCCTTCTGGAGAGAGATGATCTGCTGGAGGAGGGCGAAGAGCCGCGCGTCGTCGCTATCGCGCCACCGGCGTTCCTGCGGATCTGCATCCCAGGGCAGGGGCCCAGTCTTGAAGAGCTCGTTCGCGAGACGGTTGTAGCCGACGTTCAGGGGAAGAGACTTGAGCTCCTCGACGATCTCGTTGACCGTCGGCGGGGAGCGGCGCTCCGGGGACTGCGGCTTGGGGGCGTCGTCGTGCTTCTGCGTGCCCATCAGATCGCCTCACAAGAATGGTGACGGCGAGGGCCATTGATGGGGTGGTTCTTGGCGGAGACAAGTGCTTCGAGCCGGCGGAGGCGAAGCTCCGTGTCGATAAGGCGCTCGACCAGCTCTTCCTCCGACAGGGGGTGGTCGAGGCGGTAGTCGCGCAAGACGGCGCGGCGTCGGGCGGAATTCATCATGCTAAGATTCATCGACAGAGTCCTCCTTACGTGTGGGCTCATGTTTTTGGGCGACGGCCGAGCTTTGGTAGGGGAGGCCGTCGTCCAGACCCAGGTTTGCGATTAGGGCGTCTTCAAGCTCCACAGGGGAGCGCTCGGGCGCGAACGATCCGGCAAAGGCGGCGAGCGTCTCAAGCGACTCGACGAGCTCGTCGTCCATATCTCCTGCGCGCCGGATACGCCGGAGTTCCGCTACGACAGGTCCCATGCGCTCCTTAACCGCCTTGCGCATACGGGTGGTTGCGACCACAGTAAAAGTGCCTTCCAGCAGGCTTCTCGCGATGAAGTCCTGCTTCGACAGACCGCTCAAAGCGACGCGGAGGTCGAGCTGGTCCGCCTCTGCGGGCGACATGCGGAAGGCGATGGTCTTGCAGCGACGGCGTCCCTTGGCGTCCACAATCGGCCTAGACATCCGACATCACCTCGTCCAGCGCCTCCACGAGGTCGTGCTGGGTCGAGGGGAAAAGATGCGAGTACATCTCCGTGACCTCGGCAGTCTCGTGACCCATGCGGTCGGCGATCGCCGTGGGCGAGTAGCCGCTGTTGATGAGCGCGCTGACGTGCGAGTGGCGGATGTCGTGGATGCGGATGCGCTTCACGCCCGAGAGCTCGCAACCCCTCTTCATCTCATGCGACAACGCGTGCTTCGTGACGGGGAAGAGCCGGTCGGTAGGGGCGATCTCGGGATGTGTCGACAGATAATCACGCAGCTCCTCACGAAGGAGGCTCGGCATGACGATGTCCCGCTTCGAGGCGCGCGTCTTGGGTGGACCGATAATGTCCTCGCCCTTGATGCGGGCGTAGGAATGACGGATACGGATAACGTTGAGATTGAAGTCGATGTCTTCCGGACGGAGGGCGAGGAGCTCGCCCTCGCGACAGCCCGAGAGGTAGAGCGTGAGGAATGCAAGGTAGATGAGCGGCTTGTCCTCGATGGCCTGGGAGAAGCGCTTGAACTCGGCAGGGGTCCAGCAAAGCATTTCCTTCTCGGGGCGCTTGGAGCCGACCTTTCCTGCCGCCAACATGGGGTTCTGGGGCAGGCGGTAGAAGCGGACAGCGTGGTTGAATATAGCCGAGAACTGGTTGCAGATGGTATGGAGATAGCTCTGCGAGAGCCCCTGTTCCAGAAGCCAATTCTCCCACCGCACCACGTCCGCAGCGTTGACGTCGCAAAGGCGCTTTCCGCCGAAGAATGGGAGGATGTACTTGTCGATAATGGCATCCTTGGTGAGCTTGGTGCCGACTCGCAGCCGAGGATAGACGTCACGGGCGTACATAGTCTTAACGAAAGTCTCGACGGTGACCTCGACGCGCTCGTTGCAAGACGCGAGGAAGTCGCGCTCCCAGGCGACTGCCTCCTTTTTGGAGGTGAACCCGCGCTTCGTCTTCTTGTGACGCTCGCCCATGGAGTTGCGGTACCAGGCCTCGACCGTCCAGGTCCCGCGCTTCTTGTCACGACTAGTCGACACGGGCGATCGCCGCCTTCTGCTTAGAAGGGGCGGAGAGAAGACGTGCCTCGAAGTATGAGCGCTGGACCTTCCCGGGGATGGTCATGATTCCTTGGGCCGCAAGTTCTGCATTCAAAGTCTTGATGAGCTTGAACGAATAAGACTTGCTCATGCCCGTGATCTCGGCAACCTCCTCTGCTCCAATGAGCTGGCGTGTCATATGAAATCTCCTTTCTAGAGTGGGACACCGGCTGTCCCTTGTTCTGATTATGTACAAAAAAGGTATGACCTACTACGAAAACTATAATTTTGCTGATTAAGTCACATCTCCTACATTTTTTGTACGCATGAGATTTCACGTGTAGACTTGAGGCCAGCTTTACTTTGGAGGTGTATCTGGATGACTGCAGTTGACCACATCGGTGCTGCCACGGAAGCACTGACGTCATTTGTGGCCGATCGGGAGTGGGAACAAACGAGCAAGCGCTGGGGGAGGCTGCGGTTATCCGAGAAGCTGCTTCGTCTCCGTTCGGCGCGAAAATGGACTCGGAAAGTCGCCGCGCAGGCGGCGGGAATCCCGGAGTCGGCCTTAAGGAACTACGAGCTTATGAAGTCCGCCCCGAAGGAAGAGCATTTGGAGGGGCTCGCGAACGCCTACGGCATAAGGGCCGAGGCGCTCCATTTCTATGATTTCAACGATGCAGACCTGATTGCTCAGGCTTTTTTCCAATTCGCTGCGACATATGGGTTCGAGCCCGTTGCAAACGAGCACTATTCTGTGCTCAAGCCGACCTCGCTCTTCATGAAGGCGTTTCTAAAAAAGTGGGCCGCTCAGTATGCTCAGATCGAGAGCGACTCCGACCGAGACGACTATGAAAGATGGAAGGACAACTTCGCAGCAGACTTTGATCCGTCTCAGTTTCCCCTTCGATATGAATATGATCCGCGAGAGTCCTGGGTGCCGATTACGCCCTGGCAAAATAGGATGCAGTCCAAGAAACTGCCAGAGCTAAGGGCGCGGTGTACCCCCGCAAAGACCCAGCTGGATTTGGCCCGAGAGGCCGATCTCTCCCTCGCAACGCTACGTTCGTATGAGCAGGGGGCTAGGGTGCCGAAATATGCGGCGCTTCAAAAACTGTCCAGCGCTCTTGAGGTGAAGAGGGGAGCGCTTGTATTTACCGATTTCGGTAGTCCTGTTCAAGCTGCTCATGCGCTATTTCAGCTCTCGGCTTCATATGGATTGATTCCGGTTCAGCTGGAAGAGGGGCCGGCGCTTCTAGCGAGAGCGCCTGTTCCCGACTCTTTTCTCTTTGAATGGGCGAAGAGGTACGAAACGCGCGTGAAGCAGGCCGATGAATACGACGAATGGCTTGATCGGTTCAGCTATTTCGAACATGATAAGTCCGATGACTATGTCGATAAGTTTCGGCAGCATAGGATACGCCAACCGAATGGTTCGCTGCTTATTGACGGTCATGTTTATAGCGATTTCTGTCCCTTCGACGAACGTTTCAAAAGGGGATATGCGCTTGCTTAGCAAGTGCTTCTGCCATTGGCGGGTCGGAACATATTGCTTTGGGGCAAGCTGTTGGGAAGGGAGAGGATATGAATAAAGAAACGAAATTGGGCGATGGTGTCGCCAATGAGCTAAAGGAAGAAATCAATCGAGAGCTGTCTTCGATGGCTAAGAGTTTCATTCGAATCCTGTTTGCATACCTTAACGATAAAGTTCAGGGTATCGATTTTGATGATCTTCTAGGAAAACTGAGCAAGAAAGACGAGGACGAGATTATGTCCCTTTGGTCTTCTCGGCTCGTAGAAGAAGGCCTAGTGCCAAGTGGGTATGGCGGCTTGCCGAATGATTTACTTATTGATAATTTGCATCAAACAGGCTATGTAGATGGTCTCTATAGCGGGTACGTTCTTGCAATGATCTCGCTGGTAGATAACAATGCGCCTCGCGAGCTGATTGCTTCTGTAAAAGACGATCTATTTCCTAAACCTATAGCATTGCGCTATAGAGATCGCCATGAGTTGGTTTCGCGCCTTGATGATGAAAATTATCGCTGGGTCAAATGTCTGACGAAGGATGATCCAGCTGATTAAAGATCTCGAATCAACCTTTCCGTTTTATGCGTGAGGACCAAATGAGTATCAAACGGCGATGAAAGAATGCCTGATGGAACAGACTAAGGCAATACGAGCGCCCTATCTACCTGCGGTGCTCATTATCGAGTGGGAATAAATCGAGTTGCTTAAAAAAGCCAGTGT